>Ga0182021_10001932_pt1 | contig 24163 bp, 27 predicted proteins | sample 612E3MmetaG_FD_120493 | JGI IMG/M metagenome (GOLD analysis project Ga0182021, IMG submission 120493) | Permafrost microbial communities from Stordalen Mire, Sweden - 612E3M metaG (Illumina Assembly) | ecosystem: Environmental > Terrestrial > Soil > Wetlands > Permafrost | place: Sweden... | reverse complement strand
CGCGGGTATCGGTCCAGCCAGGACCGTTGCCCGGCGCAGCCGGGCTCGTTATGCTGTTGCACAGCATTGATGGGGTTTCCTTTCGTTGATGCTACTGAGGCGGGCGCGGCTGCAACCGCGACCTGTCTCGCTCTATTCCGGCGCCTTCGCGCCCGGAATTCCGTTCTATCCCTTGCCTTTTTGGGGCTTCGGCAGCGCCTTGGCCGGCGTGGGCTTCACGTCGATGACGGGATTCCCAACACGATCCGGCTCGCTGAACTCGATCTTTTCCCGCGAGTAGCGAAGGACCGGGCCGAGGTTGACTTCAACCCTGCGCACCGTCCGCGACCGCTTGGCGTTCTTGGGGGCTTTACCGAACCACATGCTGCACCTCACAACCCGGCTTCAGCATCGCTTATCAGCTCGCTGCGATGCCGTTTGACGAACGCCTCGAAATCGGCAGGTTTGCCGCCTGCCTTCCGGTGTTTCTCGCGGCCTTCTTCGATGGTGAGGAAGCCATCCAGCATCAGTTCGAGCACGTCAGCAGGCCGGGAATAGGAAAGGGTCCGATCACTCATTTGCAGCCTCTGCGATCCAGATCGGCAATCAGGTTTGCCGTGTCGCGGCGGAGGGTATTCAGGCGGATGACCATCGGGCGATCCTCCACCGCTTCAACCATGCTCAGCGCGTCCGCGATAAGCTCCGCGGAACGGCGCAACAAAGAGTTCACAGCGTCGATTTGACGTGCGTTCAGGGGCATTGGAGATGCCTTTGACGTTGCTCTTGACTGACAAAACACCTAGCATGGAACGAATTTCCATGCAATGTCAAAATGACAGTGACGGTCTAAATGGCAGTGACAACCCATCAAATCCGCGCCGCTCGTTCCCTTCTCGGCTGGTCACAGGACGAGCTAGCCACGAAGGCGCGCGTGGGGCGAACTACGATAGCTGGGTTCGAAATCGGCAAACTGCGGATGGCTGGATCGCGGGCTTTTGAGGACGTGCTGGAGGTGTTCGAGAACGCGGGGATCGAGTTTCTTGACCCGGTCGAAGGCGTGTCCGGCGAGGGCGTGCGCTTCAAATGGGGATTTGCACCGTCGGCCCAGCAGCCAGGCGAAGACGCGGCTGCGGGCGAGCCAGGCGAAGGCGGGCTCAAGGCGGCATGGGACTTCGAGGGCGAGGACGACGCCGATCTTGACGCACTTCTGGGCGAGCAGCCCGCACCCAATCCGGACATGGCGGAGATGTGGCGGGCAGATCCAGAGCTATGGGCGCGGCTATCGGAAGGCGGCCGGGAGACGCTGAGCCGGAGCATGTACGGCGACACGCGGGCGGCGGGCGAGGGGTATTTCCGGGGGGGACACCATGCCGGATGATGCCCAAGATAAGCCGCCGCGCGTCCAGCCGCGCATCCGTTCAGCTCCGAAGATCCGGCAAATCTATTGGTGCGATTTTTGGCAGGATGCCATCCTGCCGGAAATGTGGAAGACGCGGCCTGTTATCGTTCTATCGCACAAGACAACGCTCTACGGACCTTGCCTCGTGGTTCCGATGTCCACGAGCAAAGACAATGAACGCGAGGAATGGAGTTGCCCGCTCCCGCCGATTCAGGGTTTCGAGAAGCTTGGAGCATCTTGGGCGATCTGCAATCAGCCGGCGACGGTATCCGTAAGCAGGCTGCGGCAGGTCAACGTAGGTATCGTCACATTACCGCAAGAGCACTTCAATAAGGTGCATGCGTTGGTTTTAAAGTGGATACCGCCTCTTAGGCAGGCCCCTGAAAAACCATAGGGAGCCGCGAAGGCTCCCCTGGCAAATGACTCCCTCTTGCGAGGGTAGCGGTCACCCTTGCGGGGCCGTAGGTGACACTAGTGTAATCCAATGCGCGCGGACTTACAATACCGGCCAACTTAGAAAGTCAAGGAAGGCTTAGGGCATCCGCCCTCAGCGCGCGGCAAGGCGCTTCCGCCCAGCTTCCCTCGCTCCGCTACGCTGCGCTCAGTGCAGCCGGTTCCCCGCGAAGCGCCTTGCCACTTGCACACCCGCCCTCGCCGGGAGCAGGGTTCCTGCCCGGCAGGAACCTGCCAATAATTCTGCGTTGCCTACTACGCGTAGCCGCGCCGCTTCCTGCGGCGCAGCTCGCGTTCCAGTGCCGCCGCAGCACCTTCCGGCTTCTCATGGAGGGCGCTGCGGACCTGGCCGGGTCGGCCGATCCTGCCCCAACGCCTGACCAGCGCCCAGCCGCCAAACAGGTCCGGCTGGAGATCGAGGGAATAGAAGCGCGCCATGTTGCGCGCCGCGTCGATTTTCGTGAGGTAGACCACGCCCTGCCCTCCCTCACAATGCGTGATAGTCGGAGGGCGCGGGCCAATTCGTTGTGTCATGCAGCGCGACGGCCTGGTCGATCAGCTCGCGGGCAGCCCGGAGCGCGGCGAGGTAATCGCGGGGATTGGCCAGCACGCCCGCGCCATTGCTGCGCGGGGCGCCATCGCCCGCCAGCAGCTCGCGCGCCCTGTCGGCCTGGTCGAGGATCAGCGCTGTGTTGTGCGCGGCTTTCTGCAAGGTTTCAATCATCTTGGTTTCCTTCCCGTTAGCTTTGCACGGCGGCATCCGCCTGCTTTAGATGGCGGTACAGCGTGGCGCGGCTAACGCCCATGCGCTTGGCAACCGCGGTTGGCCCCACGTTCCCGTTCAACAACGCTTCCGCCGCTTGCACATCCTCCGCCGTCATGCTCTTGGGCCGCCCGCCCTTGCGGCCGCGCGCGCGTGCCGCCTTCAAACCGGCGTTTGTGCGCTCGCGGATCAGCGAGCGCTCGAATTCCGCCAGGGCGCCGAAGACATGAAAAACGAAGCGGCCACCGGCCGAGTCCGTGCCGAGGTTCTCTGTGACCGAGCGGAACTTCACGCCGGCGGCTTCGAGCGCGCCTACGGTTTCGATGAGCTGCTTCATCGATCGCGCCAGGCGGTCGAGTTTCCAGACCACGAGCGTATCGCCCTTGCGCATGTGATCGAGCGCCTTGGCGAGTTCGGGGCGGTTCTCTTTGGCGCCGCTCGCCGCTTCCTCGAAAATCCGCTCGCAGCCAGCCTGCCGCAGCGCATCGCGCTGCAATGCCAGGTCTTGGTCAACCGTTGAAACGCGGGCGTAGCCGATGAGCATGTTGCAAATCTCAGCAAATCAATTCCGTTTTGAGATTATGTATTTGAGACGGGTTTTGCAACGAAAAAGGCACCTTTTTCAGGTGCCAATTCCGCGAGCCGCCTTGGGTTGCAAAAACCCTCGTTTTTGAGACAGATAGGCATACACAGGAGCCCCAATCTCTTCACCGCTAGGGCTTCTTGTAATGTCCGGGAGAACGCCGTACATTAGAGCAAGAAAGAAAGGGATGCATGATGACCCAAGAACCGGCCCGCACAGCCCGCATCGAGGCGCGCATTGCGCCCGACGCTCTTGCCGTGGTCAAGCGCGCTGCCGAAATTACCGGCCGTAGCGTCAGCGATTTCATCGTCGCCGCTGCGCAGGAAGCCGCCAACCGCACGATTGAAGAGACGCAGATCATCCGCCTCTCGGTGGAGGATCAGCGCGCCTTCGCCGAAGCGATCCTCAATCCGCCGCCGCCGTCTTCCGGCTTGGTGCATGCGGCCAACGCCTATCGGAATCTCATCAAGGCGTCGCAGTGACCCTAGGTTTTCGCATCGAAGCTCTGACCTCAGGGCACGCCCGCAAGAGTTTTTCGAGCGGCTCGGCGCCGCTCGATCGCTATTTGCACGATCTGGCAACGCAGGACATCAAACGCCGGGTGAGCAATTGCTTCGTCGCGATTGACGATACCGGCACAATCGCTGGCTATTACACCTTCGCCGCCGCAAGTTTCCCTCTCACGGAATTATCCGCCGAAGAAACGAAACGCTTGCCACGCTACGCACTCCTGCCCGCCGGCCTAATTGGCCGTCTCGCCGTCGATCAAAGATTTCGAGGACAACGGCTTGGGGGCGCGCTCATCATGGACGCCGCAGTGCGGGCGGCTCGTGCCGAACAGGCGATCTTCGCGCTAGTCGTTGACGCAAAGGACGAAAAGGCCATTGCCTTTTATCAGCATCTCGGGTTCCGGCGCTTCGCGAGCAAACCAGCTTCGCTGTTCCTGCCAATCGCCACAGCCCTGCAAGCGCTAGACACGAAACCTAGCGCGTGAGTTGCGCGGGCCGCATGCAGAGAAAGGAAGATGCTATGCTTCAGGTCTCCTTGGAATTCCAGCAAAAGTCTAGTGAATACCTGGACCTGGCCCAACGGGAACCGATAGAAATTACCCGCCTTGGGCGGAGCGCCCTGGTTCTAACATCCGCCGCGCATTACGAATGGCTGGAAGCCGCCGCAAAGCGGACGCACCGGACGGCGGAAGCCGCCAGCGTCGTGATTGCAGCAGTAGAGGGGGCTGAAATGGACCCGGAGCATGAACACCTCAACGAGCTGACTTAGGTGGGCGTGCCCTTGTTTCACCAACGGGTGCGTAGAGCTTTGTGCGTGTTAAGCGAAAGGAATTGGTGCGATGAACGAGGCGAAGCTGGACGGAACCGGCGAGGATGTACCGGGGCGGCGCATTCTCGAAGGGACCGATCTTGAAATATCCTACAATCTGGAAGGCAACGATCTAATCCTGCGCGTGAACAAAGGGCCGGTCCTGATATTCCGGGTCCGGCTGGCGGGCGCCGTCAGGGAGATGGACGACGATGAGCTGCTGGCCAGCAACATAGTGGCTCCGGATTTCATATTCAGGATGGGGGAAAGCCGCGAGCGGCTTTATCAGATGGCCAAGGGCCTCGGCCTCGATGATGAGCAACTGGCGCGGCTCAAGGCGTTACAGTGACGGGCTCTTTGTTTTCCTGGTCTTGATTGATCCGCCTGAGTGTTTTTCGAAGCCTTGGGGCAACCTCCAAGCCGTAGACTTCCAGCGATAACCTCGCGCACCCAGCCAGCCGCTCATGCGCTGGCTGGGACAGCCAATAATCCAGATCGTCGTCCTTCATCGCATCGAGCGGGGCGAAGCGCGGGGCATGAGAAACGCCCGCAGGGCTGCAATGGATTTCTTATGGAAGGACGATAAGGGTTCCGGGTGTCAGTCCCGAACGGATTTCGACGCCGGTTTCAGTGCTCACACCGGTGACGACTGGCACACTGGCATCTCTTTCCGTTGCTGGATCGTAGATGCGGACATACGAAATGCCGCCAGCATTCGAAATGGCCTCATGGGGGACAACGAGAGCCTGCGGGTTGGAGTAGACCTCGACGGTAATCCGAGCGGACATGCCGATCCGGATCGCGGCCCTTTGCTCCTCGTTGGCTTCCAGGATTGCCGCCCGGATATCGAAGGAGGCGTTGCGGCCAATGCCATCCGATTGTGCGGCCTCAGCGCTCACAGCGATAATCCGCCCCCCCATCGGCTTGCCGGGGAAGGCATCGCCGTCGATTTCAACGGTCTGATTGATCTGGATGCGATTGACATCCACTTCGTCAACCTTGGCCGAGACCAAAAGTCTTTGTGTGTCGGCTATCGTAAAAAGAACCTGGCCATTGTTTACGCGAGCGCCAGGTTCAATCCTCACCACCTCTCCCGGCGCGCCAGAGGCTGGAGGGCGCGAGAGAATTCCGGTTGCGGCGGCCTTTACCTCACTGCCTCCTATCTGTGTTTTGATGGCATCGAAACGGGCCTTTGCGTTCGCGAGTTCGATATCGGCCAGCCGCTTGTTGCTGGCATTTCCGCGCTCCAGAACTGCCTCCAGGTCCTGCCTAGCGGTCTCCACCTGAATACGCTGCGAATTCAACTGCTGGGTGGCGCCGTCATACTCCATCCTCGCCACGATCCCCCGGTCGAACAACGCCTTCGTCTCTCTCTCCTGCCGCTGAGCATTCTCAAGCGTGGTTTCAGCGGTAGCCAATGTTCTGCGGGCGCGCATCACTTCCGGACCGGCCTCCCATTTGGACAGGCTATCGGCATTAAGCTGCGCCTTGAGCTGTGCCGACTCCGCCTCCCGGAACCGCATCTCGACTTCGCTAGTGTCCATCACGATCAATGTGTCGCCAGCCTGAACCCGGTCTCCTATCCCGGTCCGCTTCTCGCGGATGATGCCCTCAAATGGAGCAGCCACCGGAGCGGTGGCGCCCGGGATCACCGTCCCCATAAACGATAAACGCACGGCAATTGGAGTGGGCAGGACCTTGACCGTTTTGAATTCTCCAGCCGCGCCCCCAGAGCCCGCACGGATTACCGAAGGCCAGAACACGAATAGTAGCGTCGCCAGCACAAGGCCGTTTAACCGTAGAGGTACTTTAATCGTCACGCCAATCCCCCTTAGCGGTGCATAAGACTAATTCTTAAGCGTTATTTTCCACGTATCGAGAGCCGTGCCGAGCTGCAGGTCTAGGGTGGAAACGGCATTTAGATACCCGACAATGACCCCCAGTTGCTGCGTGTCTGCGTTCCGCAGATCGTTCTCCAGAGACCGCACTTGGATGTTGGTGGACCGGCCCGCCTTGAGCTTTTCTTTTTCCTTCTCCACTGCTTTGGCGGCAAGCTCCCGTGCCCGCCGCGCCATCTCAACTTGCCGCCAGGACAATTCCACATCGTTGATCGCGGAGCGGATTTGCTGCTCAACTCCCAAACGTATGACATCAAGCTGCAATTGCGCGCTTTGTAATGTGGTCGTGGCATGGACAGTTGTTTGCTCCCGCGTCAGATCGTTGAGCGGCGCGCTGAACTTCACACCGACGGTAACATCGTTGATGCCAGTGTAATCGGCTGGCTGACCTCCACCACTCACCTTCTGGTGGCCAAAAGTGCCATTGCTAAAAACCGACAAGTCCCACAGCTCCTGGTTTTTCGCGACGGTCAAGCCAAGCTTCGATGCTTCGACGGTCATCAGTTGACTCTGATAATCGGGCCGCTGCGCGAAGGCGACCTGTAGCAGATGAGGAAGCGAAGTAGGTATTTGTTTTGGGTCCAATTTTTCCGTGGCCAGCAAATTCGTACCAAGGTCCAGGTTCAACAAAACCAGCAAGCCAAGCCGCGCGGTTTCCACCTGACTTTGGGCTTGGAGAACCTGGATCTTTTGATTTTCGAGATCGGCCTCCACCTGAAGAATGTCGGATTGCGCCATACGGCCCGCGTCGATGAGAGCGCGGTTGACGTCCAGGAGGTCCTGAGCCCGCGCCACTGCCCCATCGGCAAGCTTCCGCGCCTCCTGGGCTTGCAGCAGCCCGCGATGGGCCAGGATGATTTGCGTGACCGTCTGTGAGACGGTGGCCTTCAATTGGAGCCGGTATGTCCGCTCAGAGAAGCGCGCAATATCCATCGGCGCCCGGGTTACCTCGATGCCGCCCCCGCGCAGCAGAGGCTGCGCAAGGCTTACCGTTCCGGCTGAGGTGCGTGTCCTTACACCTGCGGCATCGGTCGAATTTTCATCCCAGGTCAACCCAATGGTGGCACCGGTTGGCGCCAATATGGTTGCAGTTGGCGCAAAATCCACGATAGTTGAATTCACGCCGGCGATGCGCTGCCGCTGTGCGCTGCCATTGAGCGTAAAGTGCGGGGTAAATATATCCTCCGCGACCTTAAGATCGAACTTCTGCCAGACCCTGTCGATATAGGCGCTGCGGATCGAAGGATTATTGCGCAGCCCCAGGAACACCGCATCCGCCAGCGTCAAGGTTACCTGACTGCCCGTGGCAATTGACCTGACGGGTTCCTTTTTTGGGGAGGCTGCGGCCCTGGGTTTTCCGGCATTTTCGCCAGCGTATGCAAAGCCGGAAAATATAGCGAGTCCGGCGAGGCAAATAGCGGCGATGGAAGAACGCTGGAACATTTGACTCCCTGCCAGGACGCGAATGCCGCTCTTGGCTATTCCCCCCGAAGCGCCGCCGCAGGCTCAAGCCTGGCTGCCCGCCGTGCAGGATAACTGCCAAAAAACAGCCCCACCGTAAGCGCCATACCCGCTCCAAGCGGCAGCGCTAACGGCTCGATGTTGAATTGCCATCCCGAAGAATGGGCGAAAATCCACCCTGCGACAGCGCCAAGCACCACACCAATGGCGGAACCGACGGACGAGAGCACCACGGACTCGACCAGGAACATAAATTGAATCTGCGCCGGCGAGGCCCCGACCGCTAGGCGTAGGCCGATCTCCTGCTGACGTTCGAAAACGCTCATCAGCATGACGTTCATGATGCCGATACCGCCGACCACCAGGGAAACCGCGCCGGTTGCCAGGAGCAGCACGGCATATATCCGCATCTGCCGCTCGACGTTGTCGATCAACTGCCGCGCGATAGTCACTTGGACGAAATCGCCCCGAAGGCGCTCGCGGAAATAGCCGTTGATGGCCTCGATCGTCTGTTCGTCTCGGCCGGAAAACGCCTGACGACCGGCAATATGAGTAATCTGGCGGGGACCGGAGAGGCGCCGCGCGTCTTCAAAAGGCACAATGATGGCATCGTCGAAATCCACGGGGAGCAGCGGATTGACGACGATGGTTTCCAGAATGCCTATCACGCTGAATACATTAGAATCGAGGCGCACCCGGTCTCCCCTCGCCACTGGCAGCCCAGTCTCCGCCTCGATCTCGCGAGCCACGTGGGCGCCTACGACTGCATAGGGCATGTAGCCGTCCAAGTCCGAGACGAACCGCCCCTCACGCACATGAAGCTTTAAAACAGCCAAAAGGTCTGCGGTCGCCGCGACGGTGTAAACTGACTTTTTCACGCGGCCTTGGATTATTTGGGCGGCACCCACAACCATCGGCGCAGCGGAGCCAAGTCCGGTACGGGGTGAGGCCGTCCCCTGTGCATCCTTGAGGGTGATTTCTGGCATTATGCCCTCGCGCGGCCGCGGTGCGATCAAGACAAAATCTGTCCCCATTTCTTTGAACTGCCGCATGGCCTCCCGGCGCGCTCCCTGGCCAACGTACAGCATCGCGATGACTGCTGCCGTGCCAATGGCGATGCCAACCAGCGCAAGGAAAGTCCTCGTTTTCATAGCCTGGAGGTTGCCGATGGCATCGGCTATGATTTTCCGCCTAATTCCACCTCCGCTGACAATGAAGTTCGCGGTTCTTGTCACAGCCCACCTGCTGTTGTGTCCGCCAACCTCGTCTGCACTATGCAGCCATCCTGTAAGGCAATCTGCCTGTAGCAGCTCCTGGCGACGGCTTGGTCATGAGTAACGATCAATATGGTTACTTTTAAGTGCCGGTTCAGCTCCGCGAAGAGAGAAACGATTTCGCTTGCCGAACGGCTGTCCAAGTTACCGGTGGGTTCGTCCGCAAGCAGTAGCATGGGGTTGCCCACCAACGCACGGGCGATGGCCGCCCGCTGGCGCTGCCCCCCCGACAGTTGATCGGGGTACCGGTCCTCAAAGCCACCAATACCGACTCGTTCAAGTGCGCTGCGCGCGGCCAGCCTGCGCTCATCCTTCGCCAAGCCCCGGTAAATAAGCGGCAGGGCAGCGTTATCGCAAACAGTAAGCCTAGGCAGGAGATGGAAGGACTGGAAGACGAAACCGATGGCTTGGTTGCGCCATAGCGCGGCATCCTTAGCCGACAGCTGCGACACATCATATCCCGCGAGACGATAAGTCCCGTAGGACGGACGGTCCAGCAGGCCGATAATGTTGAGTAATGTACTTTTCCCTGAGCCTGACGCGCCGGTGATGGCGCAAAACTCGCCAGCGGAAACGTTCAGGGTGAGGCCACTCAAAACGGGCGCCCCAGCAAGTCCACTGTAATCTTTGGCGATGTTCTCGAGCAACACTATTGGTTGTCGGCCGGACATTGCCTCGCCGCTAGGCCTAAGACGAGAACTGTTCACGGCCGCCGACTCTTTCTCCTTTTGGCAAGGCTGTTGCTTGACTGTACGTGTCGGCGCCAGGAGAACATATAAAGGAAAATATTTTTCTGGACGCCCTAAGGTTTAACCAATACCTAGCTACAATCACAGATTGATGCTCGTTGCCATGCTTCACGGAGGCGCTTATGAACATTTCCGGTTTCAATTCCATCAGCATGAACGCCGCCACGATCTCGAAGCTCTTTGCGCCGATTTCGGCGGACGGAACAAACGGTTCAAATGCGGGAACGGTCATACCCTCCGTTTCATCTGCCTCTTCCGGCGCCAACGTTACAAGCGCAGCGATTGCCGCTATCCAAGCGCTTGTGAAAGGTGGAACGTCTGTCGCTACCTCTGCGAACGCTAGCGCCGGGGCACAGACCGGCCAAAGCCTGCCAGACTGGTACACAGCAACAGGGACGACAACGTTCACGCCGTTGAACTCGACTAAACCCGTGACCATGCCGACAGATGAGTATCTGTGGTACAAAGATGGCATGCCTCAGACGCTCGATGACATTAAGGATCAGTTTTATAAGACTAATAACGTAGCAAGCTTGAACACACTGGTTGGCGAAGCTGAGGCAAGAGGCAATCAGGCCGACGTTGCGTTTTATACAAGCCTCTCTAACGCCGTAAAATCAGGCACTGTGCAATTCTCCCTCTTAGATTCTAGTGTTAGTTGTCAACAGACAGGGTCTGTTATTCGAGACAGCGTCGGGGGCCATATAATCGGGAATAGTTTAGGTGCCAATATAGACTGGTTAGCTGTTAACAAGACCTACAACGTAGCCAACGGCGACAAGAACTATGAGATTGGGGCCAACCCATTTATCAATGGGTACATCATCAGTTGGAGCAAGACATGAAATACTTACCCATGCTGATTAGCATGGGTAAGTCGCTGTTATTGAGCAAAACTATATGTGACGTTGAGTACGCAAGAGCCTGGTGTTACGCTCCAAGATACTACCTTACAAGTTGGACTTGTACCTGTCCCGTTTGTTTTGACGGCAGACGGTGCCCAAAAGGTCATGTTACATGTACCGTCAGTGTTTTTGGGGTAATTTGTGGCCTGATACATGCAGCTTTTTTGAGTGCCGTTAAATGACGCACCATAGGTAACATTATAAAGAGGGCGCGTATTATTAGGATACACTGTATAAGTCTGCTGAGAATTAGCCGAGACGTTCATTCCGTTGTATGGCACACATGGTGAGTTTACATACAGACAATTCACCGAATCGGCGCCGATAGTTTGAGAGGCGCTGTTTTTGACTGTGACAACGATATTCGGCGCATTCTGCGCCATTGCCGTGTTGGCCATTCCGAGGCAACCGGCTATCAGACCGGCCAGAAGAGCGAAAGCGCCTGCGAATATCTTCATGGTTAACCCTTCCTCTTGTTTTACGGCGCGCAACCGCCCAATGGTGAGAACCGCCGGGGTTCACCATTGGGTGCCGCGATTTCAATGACGATGAAGGCTGTGCTACTCGCACACGGAACAGGTATATATCAAATATGGCGTCAATTTGAATTAGATTTTTATTTTTATCTGAACCGCTAACGTAGGTAGATAGCAGGTGGGCCATCTCCTAAATACCAAGCTCGCCGGTGGCGATCTTCATTGCCGGAAACTTGCCGTATGCGCCAAACCACTTGTCGATCACGGCGAGGTCTTTTGCGCTCATTTCCCGCGCGCCCTGCGGCAGCAATTCGGAAAGCAGCGGATCGTCATCAAGATGATGGTTCGGCAGCCATTCCACCGGCCCGAAATTCGTTGCCGTCCAGGGTTTCGGATGCCGCGTGATGCGGGCCAGGCAGGCGTAGCGCTCCTTACCCATGAACCCCACGCACAGAACGCTGTCAGGCCAATGCAACTCGCTTGCGAGCGTGTACCCAAACGTTTGCTTCCAGGCAAAGAGCAGCGCGAGGTTACGGAAGATCACCTTGCGGCCGCAGAGATCGGCGGGCATCGTCACCGGCAGATGAAAATCCCCTTCCGGTGTGGCGAACCGGAACTGCGGATCGATTTCGTCCTGTACCTTGACGACCAGGCGCGCGGCGCGGCGCAGATCGGCCTCGACAATATCGCGGAAGTTCTTGGGCTCGTGCGGCAAGCGGTCCATTTCCGATGGCTCCCAGGGGGCAGATAGATAGAACAGCATACTCCATGGAACACGGCAACGGCGGCAACGCGCTGCCACCTCTGTTGCTGAGAACACCAGATGCGTTTTACGGCTTCCAGCGTGTTCCATTGGGCTTGGAAACGCGGGGCGTGCCCGTTTCGACACGGTTCTCTTACGTGAGCGCGTAGGCCGATGGTTCAGACCGGGCCGCAGTACTGCCCTGCCAAGCCCCTTTTATATTTCTATAGAGGGTTCCCGGCTGGAGCGGGGACTCGGTTCTGGCGGCAAGCGAGCGGGTCAGCGCGGCGGTCTCCTCAGCACACGACAGGGGCCTTTTGTTCCGGTTGTGGTTCCCGTCTACTTATTAAAAATAGATTAGAAGAAGATTAGCGCTTATTAACAATATTGTTAAGGTATTGAAAATGATTTGATATTTTGGCCTTTCGGCAAAAAAGATGTGCATCGGATGACGTGCCCGCTGTGCATCGGATGACGTGCCCGCTGTGCATCGGATGACGTGGCATGTGCATCTAATGACGTGGCTCTGTGCATCGGATGACGCGCCTGTGTGCATCTAATGACGTGGCTCCGTGTATCACTAAGCGGGGCGGATTTGTGCATCTAATGACGTGCCAGCTTCGACAGCTAATTGGCGGGCGGCGACACCGTTGCGTGAGACCGTCACACGGTCGGCCTCGATGGTGTAGCTCTGCAAAAAGCCGATGCGGGACAACACATCGAGAGCCACGCGGCACTGGCGTTTAAAGCTGGCGGCCTGCGTGTTCTTGCTGCCGGTGATCTTTTGCAGAAAGGCAAGCGTTACGGGGAAAGGGCTTCGATGGCTGCTGTAATAGGCGTGCAGGGCTTGCGCTAGGGGCTTGCGCCGTAGCTTAAGGCGTTGTTGCCAATCTATCCCCGTCCATTGGCTTTCGCCGTAAAGCCTAATGATGTCGCGGTTCAACCTGACAGCGTAATGACTGGTTAGCTCGTCTTTCGCGCCGCTCTCGACCAACGAGCCGAAATAGATTTTTCGGTCATGGCGGATTTCGACGGCACAGGCTGTGAGCCGGATGATGGCGCTGTGCAAGACGCGGTGCTGATCGCCTCCGGTCGGAAGCCCAAGGGCTTTAAGAAGACCGTGGGCTGTGAAGGCGCAGGAATTGCCGAGGGGGTGTTGCCGGGCAAGGTGAACGAGCGTTTCCCAGACAGTCAAATCTTCTTGGTTGAGTTGCTCCCCGGTGAATTTGACAGTGATGCCGTCCTGACTGGCAAGCGTCACCTCTTTCAAAAACTGCCGGTCTTTGCTCTGGATCGCGGAAAACAGGGCCGAACGTAGAAAGCTGTTCGGGGTGCCGCGCTTCGGCTCCGACCAAAGCGGTAGCTGGATAACCTCGGCGCTTTGGCGCTGCGTGACTGCGCGACCCATCCTTGCAAGGGCGCGGTCAAGGTCAGATGCGGTGCGTTTGGTGGCACTCATGAAGTGGCTCGGCTCAAGCGCTGATTCGCGCGCATGGTTGAGACTAGGCTGGTTTGAGAATGGGGTGCAAGCCGCAAGGCTATCGACAGCCAGAAGGCTAATCTGAGATCTGCCACGCGCTCCGTTCGCTACCGCTTCCCCTTCTTTTCTTCGTAAGCTGCCCGCATATCGTCGAGCAGCGCAGCCATAGTCTTGCCAGTAAGACCGGATTCCGCCTTCAACCATGCCTTGAAGTCCGGCGACACCACCGTGTTGAAGTATATCGTCCGGCCCGTCTTCCGGGCTGTGCGGCCGTCCTCAGCCCGCCCGCTGCCGTATCCCTTAAGGCTTGCCGTCACCTCTTCAGCGCGTGGAATGGGGGCTTGCAGCTCGCGCCGCGCCAGCCTTCCGAAGATATTCGTCTTCTCGCTCACTCTATCCTCCTATACTCGTTAAAACTCCGCCGCGCGCCGACGTCCCTTCGCGGCGTGCCCGTGCCTGCTTTTGCTTTTTTGTCCTCGTCCTCGTGGAACTTGCGGTGCGCTCTGGTGGGCCTCGCGCACGCGGGACTGCCCGCTGCCTCTTCTAATTTGTATTCCTCCAAGGTCGTGGGGATGCCAGACTCGATATGGATCGCGTTTTTAGGCATTCACTCTTTCTTCTTAGCGGCCACGTCCGCCCCGTTCACGGCTGCGATTGTGCTGTTCTTCGAGCTGCTGGCGGGCTTTCGCTATCCGTTCCTGCCTTTGTTGCTCCTGCTCAGTCTGGATATGCACCGCGGTTTCCGGCTTTTGCTCCTGCTCAAGCTCAAACCTACGTCCAGCCTCAAGCACGTTGCCGGCTATGGCGGCCACCAGCCCGAAGGCTTCCTCATTCAGGGCCTGGCGATCGGTTTCGGTGATGGCTTTGCCCTCCAGCATGGCGACTTCATAGGTCTTCAAGTCACGCGTGAAGCCGGGCAACGCCTCGTAACCGGCCAATTTCAGATAGGCCCGGGCGTCGTTGTTGTCGCGGTCGGCTGTCGCGGTGCGCAGACCATTAAGCGCCACGCCGAAGCGCCAGGCCGGGATGTTCTCAGCCGTGAATTTGTGCAGAAGGCTCACCGTCGCAGCCAGATCGTCGGAGCGGTTCGCCCGCGCAGGCACTACCGTGAAGGTTGCCCATTTCGCCACAAACAACGTTTGCGCGTCTGCCCACCCAGGCGCGTCGATCACCAACACGTCCGTTTGTCCAACAAGATCGTAAGCTTTGCGGGCCGAGGCGATCTCCACCCGGATTTCCGGCTGCAAGCCGTTGCGCTTCCGGTTTGCCGCCCAGATCGCAGATGTCTTTTGTTCGTCGTCAAGATCGGCGATGAGGACCGAGGCGCCGCCTTTCGCGGCCTCGACCGCGTAACACCGGGCGAGCGTCGACTTGCCCGTCCCGCCTTTCCCGTTCATGAACGGCACCACGTATGTCATTTTGCAAACCTTCTTCCGGCCCGGCCTTGGGCCTTAAAGAATTCTACAGTCAATACTCAACAATTCAACAGGCGGATACGACCCGAAGAGACGGAGCATCCGTAAGCCTGAAGCGCACGCCAACGTAGCGCGGCCGGCCACTGTTCGGCTCATGTGAGACGCGCTTCCGTATCCGGTTCGAGAAGCCTTTTGCGCTTCCAGCCTCGCGGCCATGTTCCGTGCAATCGTCTTGCCACGCCTTGAACAGTTGCCCGGCCGGGATGTGCTCGCCCGCGATGAATTCGAGGTGGCGGGCAATAAAGGCATCGATTTCGGTATCGTTGCCCAGGATGGCCGGAGCCGACTCCTGAGACATGGCTTCTGGCACTGGTGCAGGTGCCTGGATTTTCGCCTTAGCCGGTACAGGGGCCTTCCGCTGTGTCTCCGACACAGGCACAGGCTCCCCCCCATGCTGGCCGCCGATGCGCCCCAGGATTAAAAGCAGCGCGCTTGGCCCAAAACCGGCGAGCAGCTCGACACCGACCGCTTTGCCCCAATCCCGCAGCGAGGCGATCAGCACCTTGCCATCGTCGCTCACGGTATAACCGAGCAAGCCGAGCATCCGCGCCACATTATCAGCGAACGGGTCCGCACTTTCAGGTACGCCACCGGTGTCTTTACCGTCTAGCGTTGCCAACTTGGTGTCCAGATCATCACGCTTGATAGCTGCGGCCTTCTTCGCCGCGAGCTGGGCGAGGTTCGCGCAGAAGGTTTTGGTTGGCCCGGCCGTGATCTTCTCTACGTTGCACCCGTCCGTCGCCTTCCACCTTTGGGCGTCTGTCGCCTTGGCTGCCTGCACCTCGGCTTCGATGCTATCTGGGGTGGCGTCCCCGGCTATCGCAGCCTGCTCTTTGCGAGCTTGCGACCATTGCGAGGATAGCTTTTCTATCCTCGCATGAGCCCGAATTTGCGAGGTTCTATCCTCGCGGCCATGCTCGCTATGCGCCGCAGCGTTACCCAGGGCGTTGAACACGTTGAGGCACAGGAAGAATGTTGCCAAAATGGCGAACAGTGCCCGTTTAAACACGCCGCGGCACTCGATGGCGTTCTCCACGCACACCGCGCCAAACACCACGGACGCAATAGCGAACACAGCCCAAGTGCTCCCCTGAGACTGTGCCGCGTCCAGGTTGATCCATACCGCCGGTACAAGCGGCGCTGTCCAACAAACAGCACCTGTACACCCCAGCGCTATCCTCGCCGCCATCCTCGCAAGGCTATGCTCGCCGATCCTCGCAGAACTCTTCCGCATTACGCTTCCCTCTGTTGCGCACCTATCTACTACACCCCTTTTCTATTGAATTCAACAGTCAACAATTCAACAGTCAACAATTCAACAATTCAACAGTATATAATTCAACCAGGATTGCACCAGGCGTGCCGTCGCAACCGGCGAGCAGGCTAGTTTGAGGAATCACTGTTGAATTGTTGACTGTTGAATTCAACACATAACTGCCGACAGCTTAGCCGGCTTGTGCGAGCCATCAAACCCTTGGAGGAGGCCGGTGGAGACTCCGGATCTCCGCCTCCTCCGGCCTCCTCCAAGGTGTCCAGCCCCTGGACACCTGATCGGACCCCCAGGAGTGGCGGCTTTGTACACTGCCGTGGACGCGGCAGACGCCAGCGCGGACACAAGCGGCTATCGAGAGTAAATGTGTGGAAACGGTAACACCCTGCGTTTTTTGGCAGGGCAGCAAAGCCTAGCGATGACTTACCCTCCGCTTTTGCGGCCGTTGCCCTTGCGGGCGTCCTCGCTCATGTCGGCCTCGCGAATGCGGATATTGGCTGTTCTGAGGGCCTTCATGACAAGGTGACGGACCGAGCAGCGATTTCTCAAGGCCCGCTCTTTAAGCTGGTCGATCACGTCTTGGGGAAGCTCGACAGTGACGCGCCCCCATTTTTCGCGCGGCGTTGGCTTATCTTCGGTGAGTTCGCGCCGCCGCAGCGCGCGGGCGGTGGCTCCTGCGGTTTGCTCGCCGATGTCACTTGCAGCGGCCGACGGCCGGGCCTCATCGGAATCCCCGGCCTTCGAAAGGGAGACTGGGGCAGGGGGAGTGTCAAAGCTGGTGTCGGGATGGCCGGTCAAACAAGGTTCCGCCGCTGGATCTAGCGCGGCTAGGCTTGACGATTCTAGTGGAGCGGTCAAGGTTGGCGTGAAGATTCACACGATCACATTTTGGCACGATCACAAGATCACAATTGGAAGCTGTGAACTTTCGCACCTGCGCGGTTGCGAACCGTGATGGTTCTTAATTACGGGCTTTAGAACATTCCAAAAATCACAAGATCGCAAGCTCGGTTAAAACGCGCGGGCGGGGAGGGTGCCCTACGCGCCTGACGGTAGGCGCGCTTGCTTAGTTCGTCACCGGACTGGCGTCCGGCCCGCTGGGCACGAAACAGGTTGCGAAGGTTTGGACCACCATCTTCCGATAGCGAATTTCTTCTTAGTTCCACACCCGCCGGCTGCTAGTTTCTCTTTAAGGCTATCCGGGGTCTGAGTAGCACCCGGCTCGCCCCTCGTGCGAACTTATGAGAGCATACGAGAACTTACGAGAATGTTCCCGCTTGGGTTGCTCATCTAGCGTTCACCAGCAGTAGTAGCGAATTCTGCCGCGCCAGCAGCCTGCCAGCGCTCGCGAGTAGCTGGACTGGCCGGGCCAGCCAGCTTTTGAGCGGCTTCGAGAAGGAGCCCCAGCAGCACTGCGGCCGGTTCTTCATCGAGACCAGCCTTTACAATGAGGCCGCCAAGCTGGATTTTGCGGCGGGTATCGAGCTTTCTAGCGTCCATGCTACCCCTCTTTTCCAGTCTGTGAGCCCGGTTCAGGCGCTTGCGGGCTTTGCTCAGGGCCGTTTCCGGCGCCATCTCTGCGAAATCGGGCCGCCATCGCTTTGAACCCCCGCAATAATTCCTCGTCCTTGAGGTCCAAATCTGCCAGGCCCGCGCGGACGGCCAGCTTGCCCAGATGCTGGGCGGCCTCCTCCTCCATTTCAGCGATTTGCGCCTTCAAGGAATCGAGCTGGGCTAGCTTTCGGGCCCGCCTCTCACTCAGGGTTTTTCTGGTCAAGCCCGAGCCTCCTTTCGCTATTTCGACTTTTCTTAAAATTGGTTCTAGTGCATTCTCGAACCCAAGAAAAGTACGCGCAGCGTTCCGCTGCTTAATCCCACCAATTTTTGGAGGGCGCACTTATAAGTCGCTTTGCGACTTTGTGCTCAAGGGCTGACATGGCAATCTACCATTTGCACGCAAAGGTCATGTCGCGAGGGAAGGGCCAGAGCGCGGTTGCCGCCTCCGCTTACCGGCGCGGCGCGCGCATGCACGCCGAGCACACAGCCGAAACGTGGGACTATGGCTACAAGGGGGATGTGCGGCACTCCGAAATGACCATGCCGGAGGACGCCCCAGCGTGGGCGCAGGCGCTTTTGGAGCGCCACGCCAGGGAGCCGGTAGCCGCTTCGGAGGCGCTCTGGAACCGCGTCGAGCTTTTCGAAAAACGCAAGGACGCGCAGTTGGCCCGCGAGATCGAGATTTCGCTTCCGGCCGAGCTTTCGCTTGAGGAAAACATCGAACTGACGCGCGAATTCGTAACCGGGCAGCTCGCCAGCCGGGGGCTGGCGGCGGACTGGTCCATCCATGCTGGTAAAGACCGGAACATCCACGCGCATATCCTGCTGACGATGCGGCCGCTGACTGGAGACGGGTTCGGGGACCGGCAGGAGCCGCGCCGGAACCCGGAAACCGGCGAGGCGCTGCGGGGCAAGGACGGGCGCATCCGCTACGCCGCCCCATGGGGCGGGCGGGCCGACATTCTGGACCTGCGCCAGCAGTGGGCCGATTACGCCAATCTGCGCCTGTTCCGGACCGGGCACGATGCCCGCATCGACCACCGGACCCACGAGGCGCGCGGGATCGAAGTGACGCCGACCGTACACAAGGGGCCGAGCGTGCAGGGCATGCGCGGCCGGGGAAAGGCGGCCGAGCGGCTGGACGAGTTCGAGCAGGCCCGCGCCCAAGGCGCCCGCGAGGTCGCGGAGCGGCCGGAACGGGTGCTTGAACTTATCACCCACCGGCAGGCCGTGTTCACCCGCAGGGACATTGCCCGCGAAATCAACAGCTATGTGGACGAGGGCGAGGCATTCCAGGCCACCCTCGTGCGGGTCATGGCCTCGCCGGAGCTTAAGCAGATCGCGGCGGAACAGGGCAGGGTGCCCGCGCGCTACTCCACGCGAGCGATGATCCAGGCCGAACGCGATATGATGGCTGAGGCGGAGCGCCTGGCGCGGGCCAGAACGCATGGTGTGAGCGCCGCGCATGTAGAGGCCGCGCTGAAGGCAGACCCGGATCTGTCGGCCGAGCAAAAGGCCGCGGTGCGGCACGTGACCGGACGGGAGCGGATCGCTGCCGTGGCCGGCGCGGCGGGCGCCGGCAAGAGCCGGATGCTGAAGACGGCCAAGGCGGCTTGGGAAGGCCAAGGCTTCCGGGTGCGCGGCGCGGCGCTCGCGGGCAAGGCGGCCGATGGCTTGCAGAAGGATGCCGGCATCACGAGCCGCACCATCGCCTCGCTCGAATGGGCGTGGGCGCAGGGCCGGGAGCGGCTTGGCCCGCGCGACGTGCTGGTAATCGACGAGGCGGGCATGACCGGCAGCCGCCAGCTTGGCCGCGTGCTGGCCGAGGCCCGCAAGAGCGGCGCCAAGGTGGTGCTCGTGGGCGACGCCCGGCAGTTGCAGCCCATCGAGGCCGGCGCGCCGTTCCGCGCTATCGTGGAGCGGATCGGGGTGGCGGCCATTGAAACCATCATCCGCCAGCGCGAGGAATGGGCGCGGAAGGCCAGCATGGACTTGGCGCAGGGCCGGGTGCAGACCGGTCTTGCCGCCTATCAAGAGCGCGGGCATGTGCGGTTCGAGGCATCCCGTGAGGACGCCAAGCGCGCGATCGCGCGCGACTGGATGGCCCAAAGGAAGGACGGCAAGGCCGCCATCGTGCTCGCGCACACGCGCGCCGACGCGCGCGGCCTGAACGCGGCGATCAGGAAGGGAAGGGCGGAGGCTGGCGAGCTGGGCAAGGCGGCCGCTTTCGAGACGGACCAGGGCAAGCGGGAGTTCGCGGCCGGGGACCGCATCGTGTTCCTGAAAAACGACCGCGAGCTTGGCGTCAAGAACGGCACGCTGGGCGCCGTCGAGACGGCGGAAGAACACCGCCTGACCGTGATCCTGGACGGCGAGACGAAGGAGAGCCGGAAACGGATCACGGTCGAGGCACACGCCTATGCCGGGGTCGATCACGGCTACGCCGTTACCATCCACAAGGCGCAGGGCGCCACGGTGGACCGGGCTTTCGTGCTGGCGAGCGGCGGCATGGACCGGCATTTGACCTATGTCGCCATGACGCGCCACCGCGAGCAGGCGACGCTCTATGCGGGCCGCGATGACTTCGAGACCCCCAAGGAAATGGCCTGGCGCGTGTCGCGCAGGCGAACCAATGAAACCACGCTTGATTTCGCGGAGCGGCGCGGCATCGACACCGTGCGCGACTGGATCGCCAACGGCCGGGCGCTGCTGCGCCGGGCGCAGGCCCGGTTCGAGCAAGCCGCCGCGCGCATTGGCGAACGGCTGGGTCTTGGCCGAAGCCTGCGGGAAGAGCTTCGGGAGCGCCAGCAAGGCCAGCAGGCTCCCGCGCCCGCAGAGAAGCCGCAGGAGCGGCCGGAAAAGATGCCGGAGCGGCAAAGCCCGGCCGGGATCGCAGCGGCGCCAGCAGGAGCCGGAGCAGCCCCCGGAGACATGCCGCCAGCGGCAAGGTGGAAGGCCGCCATCGAGGCCGAGACCAAGGCTGTGCAGGCCAAGGCCCTGCGCATCGCGGCCAATGCCGAAAGGCGGAGAATGACGCTCGCCAAACAGCTCGACGAGATCGAGCGGGCCGCGCCAATCAGGCCAAGCGGTCTTTCCGCCTTATTTCCGGGCGCCGAGGCCCGCTACGAAGGACAGATGGCCAAGTGGACGAAAGAGCGGAACCGGCTGGTGCAAGCACTAAGCCGCACGCGGGAACGCGAGGTCACGGTCCGCGAATTCACCGCAGAGTCCGTCGCCGGCTACCGGAGCCGGGGCGAAAGGCTGGCTGAGCGGAGGGCAGAGCAGCGCCATCCCGAGCTTGCCCAGACGATCCAGGCCGGGCAGGAGAGGCTGAGGCAGGAGCAGACAGCATCGATCCGCCGGAAGCTCGAAAAGCAGCGCGAGCGCGAACGAGGCGGCCGGGGGCGCTAAGCCTCAGCGCCATTACTTCTATTATTGGTTGTACTCTGACAGTTACGCAGCCTATAATATCTAAAAGGCAATCGCAGACGGCTCTTCCAAAGGGCTACGGATCGGGGCGAACCAATGGTAACGATTTCAAGTTTTTCTAGCGCCGCGTATGTGAGCAACGCAACTGTCGCCCCCCAGAAAAGCGCGTCGGCAAATGTCAGTTCCAGCACGGCGGCAAGTGTCAGTGACAGCGCGGTGGCCTTGACGAGTTCGCCTCCGGATACCTCGATGGAGCCGTTTAGCCAAGTGGTTGCCGATGCGAGGGCGTCGCTTGACGCTGGATATAAGCGGCTTGGTAAGGCCGGCGATGAGTACACGACATGGGATCAGTGGAATAACACGGTTGGCATGAAAAACATGGACCGCCGGACGCTTTATGCCATAGCGAGCAATCAAGGCGGTCAGTTTTCCCAAGATGAAAGGGATGCTGCGCATAGCATAATGACTCAACAAGAATCCGACGCCATGGTGGCGGCCGATCCTTTTAGTCAAGATCCCGCCGCAGGCTTCAAGGCAGCCATTAACTACCTTGACGCAGGAAGCCCGGAGGAAAAGGCATCGCTGCAATGGGCAGAAGCTAGAGGTGGTGCAGAGTGGGCCTACCAGCAGTGTATGCTAGAAAAAAGTCAAACACCGGAAAATGTTAGCACCGGCAATCCCGTTGTCGACCTATTCGCAACCGCGGGCTTTCAGCTCACTAAGACCAATGACCCCTCAAAGAGTGTTCAAGACATGCCAGCCTACAAGCAGGCAACCAAATTATGGGAAGAATTATATGGTCATGGTCAGACCATCAGCTTGACAGTTTGAAGTTGAATACCGGGCTAAAGCCCGGCATCACTTTGCGGAATTCGCGTTTGGTCACTGGTCTGTGAGCGTAACGCTAAAAGCGCCATTTGTGCCGGTAACAACGGCGCCTGTGTCGCTGACAGAGGTGAATACATAGGGGCAACTTGCGCTGCCACCTGTTGTTACAACAACCTGCGGATAGTTCCAGGTGACCGTCCCAGTAATGGGGTTCACTGTCGATAGCCGAGAAACTACAAAGCGGCAATACTTCGTACCGCTCGTGTACTGAATGCTGCAGGAAAATGAGCTCGGGAAAGAGCCCTTGGCACTATTAATAACAGGGGGTTGACCAGAAAGTATATTGGCGAATGGAGGGGTCACGGTTGCGGCGCAGCCTGACGGCGAAGAGTAGACCGCCATCGTCGTCCAATTATTCTTTGACGTAATTGTCGCTGTTGGGTTTGCCTCGGCGGCTGCCACGCTGAGCGCAAGGGCCGCCATGGCAGCGAGGGTGCGAATAGCTTTGCTCTTCGAAAAGGAAACCAGCTTCATCGGAGAAACTCCCATTGTAAACGCTTACATTCCTATCAGTATAGGAATTTTCAATATTTTTGAATAAGTTTTTCCACAATACAGCCAATTTATAAAAAAAACAATAAATTTCAAGCCTCTAATAAGAAATTAAAACCAGAAGAGGGAGGGCTGAAATGCGTAGCGCCACTTATGCTGGCGGCGCAGGAAGCTGGCTGAAAGGGTAGAGCCCTGCATCGCATCTCCCACTTGCTGCCCGGCCTGCGATACGTGTTCCATGAAGGCGGCTACGCTCACGGTCCTATTGGTCCCATAGCCTGTCCCGCTGAGTGGGGCAGGCTAAGACGCTGCTACGTCTATCCTTTATCCTCTGTCCCTACTGGGATCATTGAAAATATTAAAAGAGATAGAGAGGGGCAAGTTAGCGCTTCGTTCCGCCCCGCAGGGGTTCATAGGTTTCAGCGGGGACGATAGGGCCAGTGGGACCAATGACAGAAACGCCATGTATGCCAATGCGTTGCGGCGGAACCAACGGAAAAGCCATCACTGGTCCCCAATGGGACCGGCCGGACCTGTCCGCTGGTAGCCCCAAATCCGGCCGCCATCCGTCCGGCGGCGGGTCCTTTCGAAGCCCATGCCCGGCCGATGTTGCTTTGGCTGCGGCTTTTAACTCCGCCCTTTTCCGACCGGTCCGGCCAAACGAGTTCGCGCCGGTCAAGCCGGACGACAGTCGAGGCTTCCGCCAATAGCGTGCTTCTATTCATGCCAGCGTTCTCCTTTCGGCAAGCAGCGGCAGGGCATCGCCCTTGGCCCGCGCGATCCCCTTGTGCAGCGTCGCCAGCACGGCAAGCCGCCCGTCCTCTTTCAGCAATCCGTTCACCTCGCTCGCGGCGAGAGCGGCTTTTTCAAGAGCGCTGAAGGGAAGCAACCCATGGAACACGTAGCGCCCAAGGCCAGCCGCCAGGGTGAACAGCGTGTTGTTCCGGCCGCCCTCAGCGGTAGACGCCAGCTCACGCGCCTTGCGCGCCAATCCAGCCTTGGCGAACGCAGTGAGCCGCCGCCGATCATGCCCGGCAGGTGGCACTGTGCGCCGTTCGTGGCGGGCATCGAACCGCGGCCTGGGCATCCAGGGCGCCAGCACGTCTTCCAGGCGTCCGGCGATATCGTCGGGCGCTTCGGGCAGCTCGTGGGCCGGGACGGTCAGCAGTGTGTCAACCGTCAGCCAGCGATAGGCATGCCCGGCCGGGTGCGGCGAAGGCGGCAGCACCGTTTGCGTGCCGGTGCTTAGCAGATCGCAAATCCCCTGCTTGCGGCCGGCCGCGAAATGCCGCGAGGCAATACCAGCGCCGGGAGCCGCCCGGTAGAAGGCCGTGAAGCCCTTGGCTCCCGCCTTGGCTACCGGCGAGGCGGGCACCGCGGCGCGGATCGCGGCGAGCTGCGCCGCGTCCTCTGTGTCAACGTCGAGCGCGACCACGCCGGCAAAGCCCAGCGCCACGCCCAAACTTGCGCGCCGCCAGCGCGCTCCGTAATCCTGAATGCGGCCGGGCGTCATCGGCGCGGCGCAGTAGTTGGACCACTCCCGCAGGGCGGGCTTTTTCCGGCCGGGCACGAT
>Ga0182021_10001931_pt1 | contig 24167 bp, 16 predicted proteins | sample 612E3MmetaG_FD_120493 | JGI IMG/M metagenome (GOLD analysis project Ga0182021, IMG submission 120493) | Permafrost microbial communities from Stordalen Mire, Sweden - 612E3M metaG (Illumina Assembly) | ecosystem: Environmental > Terrestrial > Soil > Wetlands > Permafrost | place: Sweden... | reverse complement strand
GAGCGGAGCCGAGCAACATGATTGTTCACGTCAAATCCCATCTGCCTTTTTGGTTTTTCAGCTACGGTCATGAGCCTGCGGATGGTCTCGAAGATGGCGTAGATTTCTCCGTCATGCTTTTCCACCCGTTGCTCGAGTTCGTGCAACCATCGGGCGAGCTCTTTGTTCGCCAACAGTGTTCCTCTGATCTGGACAAAAGCCCGCACGACGTACAGGCTCATCTGCAGAGCTCGCTTGCTGTTCAGTACATTTGCTGCCATGATTGCGCCGTGCTCGGTGAACGCAAACGGTAGGTAACGTCTACCCCCGCGTCCAATGTTTGAGGTCGCATTTTGCGACCTCAAACGATTACACTCTTTCGCCGTAAGGCGGAGCATGAAATCTTGAGGAAAGCGTCCGATGTTGCGCCTGACCTGTTCATTGAGCCTCTTTGTCGGCACGCCATAGATCTTCGCGAGATCACTATCAATGATTACTCTCTCACCCCTGATGAAGCGTACAAACGACTCGACACGGACGAGCGCTTTTTGTGAAATTCCTTTTGGCGGCATGGAAGGTCCTTTCATTTCATCAGAAGAAACGAAATCGCCTTCATGAGATCAACACAATATGCTTTGCAGTATTGATGGAGAGAGGACGAGGTGTGAACAAGTGCGGCTGAAGCCGGTGGCCGAAGTCTCGGAAGCAAGCGTGTGGCATCCTTCCTCGCCCGCCCGTGTGAAGGCGCGTGTCGCGGTCGCCAGCCCGCCGTTATCGATCTATGATGGTCTGGCGGGGGCGGGGACTCCGGTCGTCCCGACGGTTGTCGGGACTCCCTGCGCTCAGGATGTGTCTCGTTTCTTTTTATTAACCACCACAAAAGGATGTCACACCCTGAGCCGGCCGCGTGAATGGCCTCTCTCTACTTCCCGCCATGTTGCTGACAATATTTTGAACCTGGAACCGCTCTGCGTGTGCACCTGGTTCCATCATTGGTTATTGCTTGACATCGCCTTGAAAATGACTTGGCTTTTGAAGTCTGTTTTTCTGTGTTTCCGATCTTCCTTCGAGTTGAATCCTGAGCTTGTTGCGTTGGCTGCTTGATGTTTGCCCGTGTTCCTTCTCCGATTGCTGCGTGAGTACCTGCTTTAGTCACTGCTTGGGTACCTGCTTTGGTCTGTGCTTGAGTTGCCGCTTTGATCTCCGGTTGAGTTTCTGTTTTGATTTCCGGTTTGGACTGTGCTGGAACCTGTGGTTGACTTTGCCCCCAGAGTACAGCAGCAGAAACAAACAGGAGGAATGAAATGGAGCGAAGTCTTGAAGCAAATCTGCGACGAGTATTCATATGCGCCCTTTTTCAGGTGTTGGAACTCTTGACTTCCAGAATTCACCGTAGTTGCCCCAGCCGCGGAAAACGATTGAGCGAGGCGAGAACCAACCTACCGCAGCATGACCATTTTCTTCGTTTCCGTGAAGACTCCGGGGTCCCCACCTTCTGTGTGACGGGCCTGGAGACGATAGATGTAGACCCCACTTGGCACCGCTGCCTGCCACCTCACATTGAACACTCCTGGTTCCACATCACGAGAAAACAACGACGCCACTTCCTTCCCGAGTACATCATACACTTTCAATGTCACATGTGACCGGCGAGGTATGGAGAATTGAATCTGTGTCGATGGGTTGAAGGGATTGGGATAGTTCTGACTTAATCCAAACTCCCTGGGAATTTCGCTCTCTGAGCGATCAACCGAGGTCAGTTGAGCGGTGCTGAACTGCCTGAGCGTTGAATAATTGCTGAAGCCTACTTCATTTGTTGCCTGCACTCGCCAGAAGTAGGTCACACCTGAAGACAGAGGACCTACGGTTCGTGACAAGGTTGTTAGCGCAGAATCGTCAACGACAGGGATGGAAAAATCACCAGTGAGCGAGAGTTGCAGGTGATACGACCTCGCTGATGATACTGCAATCCAACTCAGCACGGTGAAGGTCGAGACATTCTGTGTGAGATTCACCGGGAGATCCAGCGCCGGCACGTCAGGCAGGCCGGGCATTTGAGCAAAAAACACTGCAGCGCTGGTCCCGGCAAAGAGGTTCGTCCCGTTGACAACCAGGGACCGGATGGTCCTATCCGTCAGGCCGGTGTTCACGGCGTTCCAGCTTGCTCCAAAATCTGTCGAGAAATATATGCCGTTCCCGTTGGTACCCGCTAAGAGGTTTGAGCCGACAGCGGCGAGAGACAGCACTTGTACATTCGCGATGCCGGCAGCATTCCAACTCTTTCCATTGTCGGTTGAGCGATACACACCGGTGCTTGTCCCCGCGAAGAGAGAGGTTCCGTTGAGGGCAAGAGAGTAAACGATGGCGTTCGAAGGCCCGACAACCGTCCAGGTTGCTCCATTATTTGTCGAGACATACACCCCGGCTCCGTTCGAGCCTGCAAAGAGATTTGTGCCGCTGGCCAGGAAGCAATTTACGAACTTGTCCGTAAAGCCGGAGTTCACCGCCGTCCAGCTTGTGCCATTGTTGGTGGAAACAAACACGCCGCCATAGGTCCCGGCGAAGATGCTCGAACCACTCACGAGAAGGGACACGACGATCGGACTCGACAGACCCGAGTTGACATCGCGCCAGCTCACACCGTTGTTCGTGGAAAGGGACACGCCGCCGAGGTACGTCCCCGCGTAGAGATTGGCCCCGCTCACTGCGATCGCCCTCACGTCGGTGGAGCTCAAGCCTGAATTGACTGAGGTCCACGTCGCTCCATTGTCCGTCGAACGAGACACCCCGCCAAAGCCGTTCATGCCTGCAAAGAGTGTGCTGCCGCTGGTGGCGATGCACTGTACCACCCCGCCACTGGGCCCATTGGTCTGCTGCCAGGAGAGCACCGACCCTGCATCGATCGTGGTAAATCGCATCGTGGGTGAATAGTCGCCCGCTCCAGCCGCGTTCTTTGCTCTCACGCGCCAATAGTATGTCGCACTGTTCGCCAAAGATCGAACCTGGCGCGATGTGTTCGATAAAGAAGTGTCATCGACGAGGAGCGAAGTGAAACTCAATGAGGACGACACTTGGAGCCGGTAGGATGTTGCGCCTATCGAAGGATTCCAATTGAGCGTGAGACTGATCGGGACATTCTTCTGGCCATCCGTCGGCGAGTTCGGAACCGGAGCTTGCGGTGCGGTTACAGAGGAGATGGTTGTGAATGACCGCGTTGGGGTGAGGTCGCTCGTTCCCACCGAGTTACTCGCGCTCACGCGCCAGTAGTAGATCGTGCTGTTCAACAATGGTCCGAGCGGCCAGGATGTGGCCGAGATACCAGAGTTGTCGAGAATAATCGATGCGAAAACGGGATCGGTAGCGATTTGAAGGCGGTATGACGCAGCTCCCGCCGATGGGCTCCAACTCAAGACCGTATTGATGGGCACATTGATCGCGTTGTCTGCCGGAAGCAGGAGAGCGGGCGTATCGGGCAAAACTCCGACCGTTGTAAATTTCCAGAAGGCAGAAAAGGCGCTTGTGAACCCATTCGATGCACTCACCCGCCAATAATAGACCGTGCTTTTTTGCAAACCGCTGACCTGCAAGAAGGTGCCGGTAATGTTGTTTTGATCATAGGCCAGTGTCCCGAAACTCTGATCGCTCGACACCTGCAGATGATAGGACGTTGCTCCGGCAGAAGCTGCCCAGCTTACATAGGGTGATGTCACGATGCCGGTTGCAGCATCCGACGGGGACATCAACGTCGGCACGGGAGGAGCCGTGATTCCGTAGCCTATCGTCATCTTCAATTTCGCAAACACATTGGGGCTGGTGACCGTGTAGGTCCCGCTTCCAATCATCGTCTGGTCCAGGGATGTTCCCACAATGACATCCTGCAGTCTCCCCGTCACACCGCTTGGCAAGTTCCAAGTCAACACGATGCTTGTCCCCGAGCCCACTTGATATCGAATTTCGTATGTCTTCACACCGACTGTGGCCGAAGTTCCCTGCCGATAATCTCTCAGCATCCCCAGCCCGATGCTCAGACCGATGTCATCTCCGATAAACCTCGCATCAAAGATTCCAGCGGAAGGTACCGGCGCCAACGGCGACTCGCCCAACGACGCGTTGATTCCATCTGTCGCCGAAGGATCGAGCCCAAACCGCAATTGCTGTGCCCCTCCCACCCCATCACTGACCAGCAGGGGGATATCCACAGCCGGGCTCTGCGCTTGAACCGCGCCGAACGCCACGAGCGTCAATAGAGTGATAACCACCGTTGTTCTCATGTACTCGCTCCTTGCATTGCGAAGATCTTCATCACGCACATTTTTCGAGTCACTTTAGTAGAACCATTTTCCTCGTCTCTACAAATCCCGCTGCTGAGCCCGTCGAGGCATCTCCTGTTTGCAGCCGGTAAAAATAGAGCCCACTGGGGAAGCCGGTCGTGCTCCACTGAGCTTGATACTTGCCGGCTTCTTTCCGTTCATTGACGAGTACCGAGATCACCTGACCCAGCACGTTGAAGACCCTGAGCGACACAAATGCGGATCCCGGCAAAGAGTAGCTGATCGTCGTGCTTGGATTAAATGGGTTAGGATAATTCTGGCTCAGTCCATACGACAGGGGCAGAGACGCCGGTGCGTTGGAAATGCCGGTCTGTATGTTGAGTGGAATAACAAATGTATTGATGCTCATTGCCTGCATATCAGCTGAAAAGTTTCCGCTCACCGGTGCTGCAATATTTGCGAGCTGTGTGGTGCTGTAATCAGGAACATCGCAGGTAGCGTACCGAGTGACGAAAGCGGTCGACACCGGGCACTTGAATGTAACATTGGACAAAACAATGTTTGTATCATTGATAGCTATCACAACCAGAGTATCTCTTGCAGGACTGAGGTACGAAGAGACAGAAAGGTCGCTATTGCTGCTCGCCGCATTGACCCTCACGTATCCGGGTCGCACAAAATTCACAAATTGTTTGAATCCATAATATCGCTTCGGGACGATGACATTATTGCCGTTGTAGATAACAAGCGCCGCGATGTTGCCGGACGCCGGCAACGTATCGTAAAACTGATACATTGAAAATACGCTGACATCACCCAGGGTAAAGCTTCGATGGATCCACTTTGCCTGCACGACTGCGTTCTTTGAAGTAATGTCGTAAGGCAACGAGGTAGGCGTTGAAGCTTCCGTCACCCATATCGGTTTGTTCTTGCTTATGCTCTTCAGTTTTGCCCAGTTCGCGGTATTCGCTTCATTGAAGTAATCGTGCGTACCAACGATGTCAACGCTGCTTACCGCTGCGGTATCGGCGAACATTCCTCCTTGTGCCGGATCCAGATAAGAGATGCAGTTCTTCCCGACATCAGCAGGAACATTCGGATTACTTACCTCCGGACTCTCCGGAGCAATTAGGTCGATATGCGGGAGCAACGAAGATTGTTCAAGGGAGTTCAATCTCTTCCTCATCCTGATGACAAGGTCCTTCACTTGGGTCGGTGAGGATGTCAGGGTTTCGAAATACACCGAATCCCCCGGTTCGTTGAACAGACTGAAGCCGTTGATCCTGATGTGGTAGCGATTTTGCATCCCGAGAAGGTAAGCGCTGAGGTACTCTGTAAACTCATCATACATCGTGGGCAGAATCGACCCTCCGTAGGTGATGCTGTTGTTCGTCTTCTGCCACGGAGGAGCAGAATTGTTACTCGAAAAAATGTAGTTGATGCGCCCCTTACTCACAGCCAATGCCCGCTGAATGGCGTAAATGTCTTTTGTGCTGTAGTCGTAGTAGGTCCAGACAAACTTTGTCGTATCGAGCGAAAATGGGTCGTTATTATCATTCACCGGTTCCATGTTTGCCTGGCACAGGGCGCGTACGATATTTACATGGAGCTGATTGAAACAAAGATCTTCTACCTGGCTTATGAGTGCCGGAGAGGAGTCATAGAACACTTTTGTGGCCCGTCTCAACCCAGCTCCCCACCCGAAAACGGTCTGATGCCGTATGCTCGTGTCAATCGTAACGGTGTTCTGACAGATCACTCCACTGGTAAAGCAACAGATGATCACGAGCGCACAAGCGATGGTCCTGTTGATTTTCATATTCCACGACCTCTTTACCTCTCGATGCAAAAAAACCTCCATTATCGTCTAACACGAATCCGGAGGTCTTTCGTCGCGCAATCCACTCACCTGGCAAATTATTCAGCTAACGATGCACGAAAACAAAGTCCCCTCCCTCATCACCGGTCTCGCGGATTTCGCCGAACAGCGGGGCCTGCCGGCTCGGTGTGTTGTTGACAACTGCTGCACGCAAACTGATAAACAACGCCTCGGAAGTGAGGAGCGTCTCCTTATTCTCTTTGAGCCGCTTGATGAGGTACTGAATGAAGACACTTTTATCGGGAACCTCCTTCAGAGCACCACTCGTCATCGCCTTGCGGCTTGGCAGCCTGTAAAGTTCGCGCGCGGTGCCGCTGACAGCCGGAAATGCATCCTTGGTCTTGAATATTCCCCCGCTGAAACACGCATCAGAGATTACGAACGTGTGCTTCGCAGCTACACCGGCAACGTAATCCCGGACCGTCCCGTTGGAAATCCACTCCGAGCGCGACGACTGGCTCGCGTCGACCGGAAGCCAAAACCCCTGCTTGAGCTGCTCATCCCAATATCCGTGGCCGGCATAGAAAACAAGCAGATTATCTTCCGCCGTCAGCTTTCCGGCAATCTTGTCGAACGCCTGGATCATCGCAATGCGCGTCGGGTTCTTGAGAAACGTGATGTTGCCCGGGGCAAAACTGTAGCTGGTCGTGAGGATGCTTACGAGATTCTGCGCATCCTGGACTGGAAACTGAAGGGTGGTGACTCCGGGATTTTGATAGTCCTGCACTGCGATGACGAGTGCATAGAATCCCCCGCGGATCAACGACTGGTCGCGCCGGACCACGAGAAGCATCTTGCTCTCATTCTTGAACCGATCCACCGCTCGGATATCAATTTCGTTCCGGCCAATCGCGAGAAGCGCCTCATAAGAAAACTCCGCACCATCATCCGTAACTTTCAACTGGGCTTCTTCCCCATTGACGAGAACGAGTGCCACCCCGTTCTGGGCCCATGCAATCCCCTTCATCGAAAAAGAGGACTCCGTCGTCACTGTATCCAGTGCATTCGCGTCGGATCTCGGTTTGTCAGAACTCCTTCGCAAGGGTTCCCTCAACTCAATGACCGGGGGCCTGAAATCGTTTTCCGCCTTCAACGCCGGTCGAGGGCCAAACGCGCCTGCATTCGTTCTGGCGGTGATCTGCCGACCAAAGACGTTTCCCGACATCAACGTTATGAATACCAGAATCCAGATAGAACTTCGCACACTTCCCTCTTGAATTACTGTTGACCCGGTCTCGATGCAGGTGGATCAGGGAGATCCGTGGAACCGGCTGCCTTCTTGCCGAACACTAAAAAGGCAGCGATCGTCACGACCATGGCGGCGCCACCCGCAATGTAGTACCACAGGTTGCTGGTCTGTTCATCGTTGGATACATTGACAACGAACTCAAAGTAGTAATCGTCTCCCTTGAGATCCTGAAGCACATCTTTTCTGAAGTCCCAGCGAATCTCCTTCTTCAGTCCTGTCCGCTGTCCCGTGCCGACGGCTCCCATCACCGCCTTGGGAACATAGCCGAATTTACCATCGCTGAGCCGCTTCAAAGTGATGTTGATGTCGTAGACTTTGTCGGCGTCTGCGATGAGATCGTAGGTAATGATGACTTCTGTGCCGACCAGCTCCCACAGGGCATGTTCGATCCGACCCTGAGAGCTCGTACGTTCCTGCGCCAGAACAGGCTCCCGAAGCAAGAAGAGCACAAGGAGAGGCAGAAGCGCCATCGTCACTGGCCGGACTGCATTCTCCATGGTCGAAATGCGCATGATCATTCTCAATTCTTGCTGGTGCTGGGTGAAGTCACGCCCTCTTCTGGATTCCCGACAGAAGCGTTCGGGAATGACATTGATTTGTTAGCTCCTCGGCAGCTCGCAAATCGAGCCATCCTTGTTGTACAAGTCCTTCCATTTCGGGTTGTGCTCTTCTATCAGTCTGAGTTTCCATTGCCGATTCCACTTTTTGAGTCGCTTCTCCCTAATGATCGCCGCATCAATGTCTTCGAACACTTCGTAGTATACGAGCATCCGGACGTGGTAACTCTTTGTGAATCCGCTATGAACCTCATTTGTGTGCTCGTACGCTCGACGCGCCAAATCGTTCGTCAATCCAACATACAACGTGCCATTTCTCTTACTAGCTAATATGTATACGCAGAATGTTCGGAGCACTTCTTTGTCTTCTCTTGTCATCCCCGCATGCTTCCGGCGGGGATCCAGATCGTGGATTGGATCAGCCAGGGCACGTGTCATGCTCATATCTGGATTCCCGACAACAGCCTTCGGGAATGACATGTTCTGGTCTTGTTTTCTTTGTTTGTCATCCCCGCATGCTTCCGGCGGCCTGCCCGCCGTCACTGTTCTACACGGGGCAGGCGGGGGATCCAGATCGTGGACTGGATCAGCCAAGGGCACGTGTCATGCTCATCTCTGGATTCCCGACAACAGCTTTCGGGAATGACAACTGAAAAACGTTGTCACTTGAGCAGCGTCATCTTCTTCGTCTGAATGACTCTGCCATCAACAATGAGTCTGTAGAAATACACTCCGCTCGGGAGCGATGACGCATCCCACCGGACAGTATAGACTCCTGCCGGTCGTGCCTCATCCACGAGCGTCCCAACTTCTATGCCGAGAACATTGAAGACCCTGAGTTGCACCAATCCGCTGCTGGCGATCCTTAGTTCGAAACTGGTCGATGGATTGAACGGATTCGGGTAATTCTGGCAGAGCTCAAATTCTGCAGGAGTAATCTGAGCTGCCTTGTCGCCAACGAAAGCCTTTTTTCCGACAATCAGGCTGTACGTAAGAATTGTTCCCGCGTTCTCGAAAGAGATTTCACTCGTTTTCCGCAGATCGATCGGAACGCTCAACAGGCCGCCTCCGAGCACGACGTCGTACGCCGCCGGAATTGTCTCCACTCCGATGATTCGAATCTTGCCTTTCGAAACTTTTGGAAGCGAGACGGAGAAATTCCACACTTGACCATCCCCCATGCCGGGACGAAAATCGCTACTGTATGCTCTTTGCTGTCCATCGACCGGCGCGTGCGCTAAGGACAGAAATGCCTGGTCGGGTGATATCGGCGGCTTGGGCTGGTTGAGTTCGTCTATCCCGTTCGTCGCCGACGGAGCTACACCGATGAAGTTCTCCCGATCGGAATTGAATTCTGTTTCGAGAGAAAGCTGAAGCTTCCAATCCACAGCCAGCGGCGGCGAAGGGAGCACATTCAACAACGGGAAGGGATACGGTATCTTCAGGCTGGTCACCCCACTTCCATTATAGAAGTAGAACCCCTTGAACGCCTCGAGAGTCGCACTCGACTGGAATCCGCCGGTCCCCAGATAGCTCCAGATGTTGGTGGAGATCTGATTGAGCTTCTTTATTGCATCCCACGTGATGGGCACATCAAAGGGATTTCCGATGATGTTCCAGCCGGAGACAACATCGATCGCAAACGTTCCGTCCGGCGAGAGCTGCGGCATTGTAGCGGTCGTCGAAAGCGTAAACGCCCCCTTCTTCACAAGCCAGTATCCCTGTCCGGCACTCAGCAACGATGTCGCCGAAAGCTCCACAAGATTATTCGGCACAACTTTGCCGTTGTCTTTGAAAATTCTCCAGTCGGTCTTCTGGACACCCGTCAGGAACTTCTCAACACGCACCGAGGCACCTCCCGGGAAACTGACGAGCCGGTAGTCTGTCGACGCCGCGGGCGCGTCGGGAAAGGCGATCGCCGTCGACGAGATCGCTTTTGTGTCCATAGTATTGAACGAAAACACTGAGGACCACGGACCGAAACCGAGCGAATTCTCTGCCCGAACCCGCCAATAGTACGTGGCATTGTACGCGATTGCGGTGAGCTGCGAGGACGGTGCCGTCAGAGCGCTGTCTTCCTCTATCAAAGGAGAACTGAATGCTGAGTTCAAAGCAATCTGCAACCGATAGGTTCCTCCTCCTGCCACTGCCTGCCAGGTCAGGTTCACCGGAGCTACAAGGTTGGACGTACCATCGAGCGGCGATGTGAGCAACGGCGGATTGTTGAGATTTCCACCTGCCCATTTCCAGATGGTTCCCTTGTTGCCGACGGCCCACCCATCTGCGGAGGGTGAAAACGATACACATCGCATCGCCAAGGTGTCCGGCGTCGGGCGGATGATCCACGTAAGTCCGCTGTCAACCGATATTGCACATTGCCCTTTCGTATTCATGAGCACGGCAGCGGACGGAGAAGCGAACTCAAGCGAGCCCCCGACGCCAAGCCCCGTGTTGATGGGATTGCTCCAGTCCACCCCGGCGTTCGTTGATCTCAGGACCGTTCCGACGGCGCCGACGACCAGCCCTGTCGTTTCACTCGAGAACGCAATCGATGGAAGAGCACTTCCCGATCCTGTGATCGTTTTGCTCGCGGCCCATGTTTTGCCTTTGTCGGTCGAATGAAAGACGCGCGGGAAACCGGTAGTCGAGGATCGCGTGGAGAACCATGCACTGTTCCCGGAGATTGACATGTTGTTCGACTGGCACATCTCTCCGGTGGCTGGAAGCGGGATGTTTGTCGAAGGGACACGCGTCCAGTTGTTGCCTCCGTCCGTCGTTGTGTAAATGGCGAAGTAGCCTTTTTCAGGATTGCCGATGATGATGCCGTTGAAGGCGTCAAAGAACCGAACATCCTGCCAATAGGTGGAGGGATCGTTCGATGAGGTAGACTGCGTCCAGGTCTTGCCGCCGTCCGTGGTCTTGAAGAGAGCAGAATTCACCGTCCCCGAATCGTGAGCAACGATCCAGGCAAGATTTGCGTCCCTCGCGGAAACGTTGATGCCTGTCCAGTTCGACGGATCCACGCGGCTCCATGTCGTGCCGCCGTTGGTCGTTCGGAGCACAACTCCGGACACACCGCAAACCCAGGCAACAGTTGCGCTCACGGCTTTGATGGAGAGGAGTTCGACTGAGACGCCGCTGGATTGGACAATCCACGGAGAGGAGGAAGTCGCTGATTGGTGAATGAGGAGATTTTCAGATGCGGAAGTTACGGAGTTGACGGTCCGGGCACCTCGTTCCTGCGGGAAGACCGAGAATACGATGATCATCTCAAGCATCAGAGCGTATTTGAGCATCTTCTGCATTCGACCTCGGGGATGCGGTTGAGCGCGAAACGATTCCATCATGTCACCCCGAGACTCTTCTGCTCGGGGTCTAAAACCCAAGTCCCGAACAGGAACGTTTCGGGAAGACATTATCCCTCATGTCACCCCGACATGTTTCTGGTCGGGGTCTCAAATCGAGGTCCCGAACAGAGACGTTTCGGGACGACATCATCCTTCATGTCACCCCGACATGTTTCTGGTCGGGGTCTCAAATCGAGGTCCCGAACAGGAACGTTTCGGGAAGACATTTCCAGCGGAGGACGCGACAAACTAAGGAAAGATAGTGGGGTTTGCAAGAGGAGGAAAACGGTCAGGAAAGGCTCATCAGGCTCCCAGGGGCGGAGAATCGCCGGACTGCACTTTAAGCAGCGCAATCTTTTCAATGAAGAACTGGCAGACAGGGTCGGATGGGGCAAAAGTCATTGCATGTTGGAAAAAGGCCGTAGCCTCATCCCAATCTCTCTTCTTATAGGATGCCAATCCCTGGGTGTAGAAATCGAGGAAGGAGGTCATTGCCGATGCCATCGATTTTCCCTTCGCATCCCGGAGTTCAAACACGGTCACCGGCTCTTTTCGACCGTCAACAGTTACGCGCTCAATTTCCCGCACGATGAACCGGTTGGAAACCTGGTAAGCCGCATATTCGCTCATCAGAATGACGGTTCCATAGCGTTTGTTCACGTCCTGGATACGGGAGGTCAGGTTCACGACGTCTCCCATGGCGGTGTAATTTGTCTTCCGCTCCGATCCAATGTTGCCGACGGTGCAGACTCCGGAATTGATGCCGATCCGGTGATGGACATCGATACCCCAGGCGTCTTTCCAGCGATGCCGGATTTCCTCAAGCCTTTTTTGCATCTGAAGTGCTGCCGCAGCCGCAAGAAATGGAGCTTCTTCTGTAGGAACGGGTGCCCCCCAGAAGGCCATGATCGAGTCGCCGATGAACTTGTCGATCGTCCCGCCGCGACGTTGGATGATATCGCTCATCTCGGTCAGGTAATTGTTCATCAGCTTCACCGTCTTGTCAGGCCCGAGCATCTCGGACATATGCGTGAAGTCGTTGATATCCGAAAAGAGAATAGTGACCTCCCGATGCGCTCCACCCAGCTTCGACATTTCCGGATTCTCGATCAACTGACGGACAACCCGTTCGTCGACATACTGACCAAAAATGCCCGTGATCCGTTTTCGCTCTTTCCGTTCCGTGAGGGCCGAGTAGACAGTGACCGATGCGTTGGCGAAGATGATCGTGAGACTCATGCTGGCGGCAGGAAGCCAGAGCGAGTATTGAGCGAAACCCCAATACCCGATCCCCCAGATGGCAATGAGGAGAAGAAGGATAATGAGCATGTCCCGCAACGCATGGAACCTCGATGTTATGAACACGGCGATCAGAGCCAGAACGGCAAGAACCACAAAGGCCAAAACCTCCGACAGCTTCCGTATGTACTTCCCTTGCGCAATCGTCAAGAAAGCATTAGCGTGGACCTCGACTCCCCGCATCGGTTCGTAGTCTGACACGGCACCATAATAAGGAGTGAGGAACTGATCGACGGCAAACTCAGAGAGGTTTCCGACGAGGACAACCTTGCCTTTCAGCGCATCTGGGTTAAAGAGCAATCCTTCGGTAATCGAACTACTGCGATACGCGAGGATCCGTCCTTCCTTCTCCTGTGTCCACGAACCGTCGGGACCTCTTTTCCAGACCGGAGGAGGACCAGCGAAGTTGATGCGCATCGTACCGTCATCCAGCGGAATTCTCTCAATCGATTCTCCCTCCGTCTGCGAAGCAAGATATTGCCGGATGTCCAGACCACGCGAGAGACAGTAGACGACCGTCGAGAACGACGGGACCAGCACGTTGTCCTGGGTTTTGATGAAAGGCTTGACGGACCTGACGACAGCAAATACACCGGAGGAGGAGATATCAAGGTTGGCGTAACCGACACCTTTCAAGGCATCGCGAAACAAGGGATGAGGTTCGGTGAACTTGATGGTACCCGACTCTTCTGTTTCAAATGCGGACACCGCGACAACATTGCCCGAGCGGCGCATCGCATCGCACAAGAGCGTGTCGCCAGCCGGATCGAGCACTGTCTGAGCTTCGAGGAAGGCTATGTCCAACCCGATGACATTCGCCCCATGAGCCGCCAGAGAGTCGATGAGTTCTGAAAGATACCGCCTGGGTAATGGATCGTAGTATCCGTAGGTCGATCCGAACGATTTGCCGTCTACCATGACGAGCGCGACATCCGGAATCTTGTCTTCCCTTGGAGCGAGGCGAAGCTTGAAGAAAAAGTCGAGCGCACTTTCCTCAAGACTCTTGAGGCCCGGGTTCTTATAAGTGAACGTACCGACCCCAAACGAAAGAAGGGCCAGCACGGTCAGCCACAGGTATTTTTTTAACGAACTCTTCATTCTTTCCAGATCCCAATGCGTCGTTGCTGAATGCGCGAAGTGCTATCGGCCTGCTGAAAAATTGTTTCCGTGAGCCATCCGATGCATCGCCAGCCCAGCCGTGCGGCGCGCCCGACCGTCGGCAGCCTGCGAATGGGCGGGTGGGTCTGGCGGGGACGGCTCAGTTCTGGAAAAACCCAGAGGGTTTCGCCTACTCGGAGTCGTCGACTTCAGTCGATGACGAGCTTTTGAGCAGGCTCCTACTGAGGCACACTGAGTTTCTGGGCCAGCTTTTTCTCAGCCTCTGCCTGTTCGGTTCGTCCGATTTTGGTGTACACATTCGCCAGAAGCTCGTGACCTACGGCGAGGTCTGGTTTCGCTTCGACGACCTTCTGCAGGCTCGCCTCGGCTGATATGAACAGGTTGCGATCGATGTAGAGCATTGCTTCCAGGAGTGCTCGGCGAGAGACTGATGGATCTCCCTTGCAGAGATCCGCGACCTTGCTCAGGTCTGTCTGCAACAGTTTCATATCAGAATCGGACAGTACAGAAAATGTTGTCTCTTCTGAAGTTTGCCCTGTCTTCATCGCGAGAACATGCCACTGCAATTGTCGCTTCTCCGTCAGCTTCAAGTCAGAGAGCGGCATCACCACTTCGCTCGCGTTTTTCACAGCTGCTGATTTCACGACCGTCCCGTCACTGTTCTTCACGCTGACAACGTAGTTTGAACCTGGTTCTGACTTTGTGTCGATCCAGGTGAACTTGAGATCGGACGCTTTTGCTACGACGAAACTCGGAGAGATACCTCTGATGCTCTTGCCTTCCTTGAATTCCCTCGTCGCCCCAAGGACGCTCTTTGAAGGTTCCTTGCTCCAGAGGATGCTCGAGAAGACTTTGCCGAGACGTGAGAAGAACCCGTCTTCACGCACAGCTTTGGCGAGGAGGTGGTTTTGGTTCGCTACCAGGTACACTTCCTTGCCGGTATAATACATGATGAGCGCGGCGCCATCGGAGTTTGTTCGGACCTGATCTCCAGGAAAGAGCTTCTCCTTGCCTGTCACCCGCAGAGTCTGTCCGGATTCTCTCGTCACGATGACGGTCCCTTTGAATGATGCAAGGACTGCCATATCCTGAGCGCCGGCGAGAAAGGAGCAGAGCGCCAGTGCCAGCAGGGTGAGCACCAATACCCGAAACCGAATCATGGTTTTCATACGCTATCCTTCCAATGATAATCGAAGTTCTTTTATTTCCGCTTCCTGCTGCGCAGCAGAAACACGCGGCGACATTCTTGTCTTCGTATTGAAATCTTTATCAGGCTTCGTTTCTTTGGTAGGATTGTCCGGTTCAACGAGTCCTGTTCTGAGAGCCAGACAAAGCTACTGCAGTTCGGCGCCAAAGGCAACATCGGTTCAGGGCGTGCCTGCTGGTGCGAAACGTTTTCAGCGCCAACGAAATATCGGCAGTGCTTTGAGATGTAGCGTTGACATTCGTCACACAGGTGAGCAGAAGAACGATCAAGCGCATGAGCTCGCTTCTCGATCTTCCCCCTGCAACGAACGGTGCAATGAGCACCAGCGGGGCATCTTGCCACCCATTCAATACTTGTGCCAACAGACCTTTGAAGAACAGTCGCAGATGTTTGGACTATTTTATCGTATACCCTGCAGGGATTTTGAACTTGTCTGCAGAGACCGGTGCTTTTTCATCAACGCTGACAGCCTTCTTCAGCATCGTCATGTCTTTCGATTTCATATCAATCAGCATCAGGACATGATTCCAGCTAGCGTAGGTCGTAGTTGATCCTTCCAAGCCGACCACGAACGCTTCGCATGGCTTGCCGCCGAGTGTCATGGTCGGCAGTTGTTTTGCCTTTCCTGATTTCTTGTCGTCGTCGGAAACATCGTTCCATGCGACTCTGACTTCAGTTCCGTTCGACGCCTCACCGCGCTTGACGGCGGTTTTCTTGGCGGGGTTGATGCTGTAGAGATTCTTCCCATCGCTCAAATAGACATCCCGCAACTTATCACCTTCATACGTTTCGCGGCACTCCTTCATTCCATATTCGTCGAAGTACAGGACGACCTTGTTCTTCATGTCGAAGCCTGCCATTTTCTGCGTCGATTCGAACGTGATCGTGCATGATTTGATGTCGTACTTCTTTGTCTGACCGCTGGAGTGAAGAGTCACACACACCAGCATCACAACTGTGAGGAAGAGTGTTGATCGTTTCATACGCGCTCCTGTTCTTAAGGTGGAGACGGTTTCTGGGTTTCTTTCCACATCCTGAAGGCTTCGCCGAGAGACTCGGCCGATCCTCAATCCAAAGGTGCGGCTACGGATGGTTCTTTGCTTGTTTGTCATCCCCGCATGCTTTTGGCGGGGATCCAGAACGTGAATTGAACCGGCCAGGGGCAAATGTCAAGCTCACTTCTGGATTCCCGACAGAAGAGTTCGGGAATGGCACCTCGTTTCTTCGCAACCGTGGGATTGCGGGTACGAGTGACAATTGCGAATCGACATCATAGATCCTACCCCAGCTCGACAAGATTTCTCAGTCTCCGCCTCCCCCACAACGGAACTTGGGGCAGGTCGGCGGATGCTTCGAAATGACAGATACTCTTGTCACGTCGTCGAACGGCTGTCCTCAGCTCTCTATACTCACCCTCAACCCCTGGAAATCGAATGCCAGATCGATGATAGTCATCCCCGCCTTTGTCAACTTCTGCGTCGCACGGCTCTTGCCTTCTTCACCTTTGCAGCAGAAAACCACGCATCCCCCTCCGCCGGCACCACACGGTTTTCCGCCGACGACATCGTCCTTCACAAGAGCGAATAAGTCTTCAAGTCCCTGGTTGCTCGTCGATCCGTCCATGATCTTCGCACATTCGAATTGCATCGTGAGGATCCTTCCAAACTTCTCGAAGTCTCCTGCCTCAAGCGCATCTTTTCCTTCAAAAGCCGAGTCACGCATCCTGATCAAGGCATCGATGATGTCGCGATGCCCCTTCGCGAAATTCCCCCACACATTTTCATGTATTCTCGAAGACAGTCGGGCAACGCCGGTGTAGCACAAGAGAAGGGTCTTTTCAAGTTCAGCAATGCGCGAGGAAGAAATACCGACGGGAGTAGAACGAATCCCGTCTTTCGTGAACTCGAATACGTTGATCCCCCCTACCGCGGATGCACACTGGTCTTGCTTTCCGCCGATGATGCCCAGGACTTTTTCTATCTTGAATGCATCTTCTGCGAGAACCAGTCGTTCCTTCACGCTTGTGAGCGGGCGGCCCTTGACGAGACCCAACCACAGAACATTCATCGTGGCTGAACTTCCCAGGCCGGCACCCCAGGGGAGATTGGCTTCATAGTGCACGGTCATTCCGTCTTTGCTTTCGCGGTGCGACCCGCTCAGCAATTCGCCATGGACATACTTCTTGATCGCGGCATTGAGTGTCGCTCCGCCGAATGTTTCATAGAACATGGGGACGTCTGTCCATGCTCCTGCAAAATCGATGCGGACGGGGGCTTCTGCGATGATTTTCATGACTCAGCCTCAATTCGATGGTACGTTGACGATTCTAGCTTCCCCGATTGCCCAGGGTTATTTTTCTTTGTCATCTTTCTTCTTGTCCGGCACCGCATTCCTTCTCGGTTCATCCTTCACCGGAGGCTGCACCTTTGAGGGCGGCGGGGATTTCGGAGTTGCCGGAGGCAGCGTCTTGAAACTTGAGGTTCGATCTGCGGCCCGCTGACGCACCTCGCTATCGCGATTCAACCCCTGGTTTGCCGGCGCCTGACCGACATCCTTCCAGGTACTCCGGTCACGCTGCTGCCACCCCTGAGGAGTCTTGCGCAGGACGTTGCCATCCGGAGCCGCGTAGACATTGTTGTCTTTCGGCGTCGAACGCGGAGTGATCCGTGAATTTCCCCTTGTGTCAATTCGCCCCACGCTCGGCGTCTCGGGCTTCACTGTGGGATAGTTATCCGGACGCGAGGGCGGAGGCTGAACGGGTCTTGACGGCACCGTCGGAGTGTTGTCGGGGCGAGACGGAGGAGTCTGCGCCGGTCTTGACGGAACCGTCGGAGTATTGTCGGGGCGAGACGGGGCAGGCTGCGCCGGTTTCGGTGGCACCGTCGTGCGAGATATGATTTCCCCAACAGATGGCCGCTTGACACCCGTATTCCAGCGATCGTACATTGTGCCGCTCCGGGTCGCGCCGCTGTTCCGATTCGTTCCACCTGACGACGGAGCCGCGGGTTTGCTAGCAATCACCGGATGATACGAGGGGTGATATCCATTGCGGTACGCCGGACCGGCGACGGGCCGGTACTCCGGACGGTAACCAACCGGCCCCCACCATCCTGCATGGACTGTCCTCGAGCTCGGTGCGAACCATCCATGCGTCTGACCACTACCAAATCCCAGGCCAAACGACCAACCCGACCATGGATCATAGTGAACTCCGAATCCCCACGTCCAAGGACGCGCATAATAGTAGCGCCCATGCCATGGATGGTAATAATGCCCCGTTCCATACACAACGCTGCCTCCATAAACGTAGCATCCGGTGTACCCCGCTGTGTATCCGACATACGCGACCGAAGGATTGTAACCATAGACACGAACATAGCGGACGTTGTAGACGGGGAACTGCGGCGGAATCGTGTAAATGACTTCGGGCACATTGACACATACTCCCCAGGGACCAAACGCTCCCGGACTTTCAAACCACACTCCCTTCTCACAATTGTAGTATCTCCCGCCAACGCGGATGACTGCCGTCGGCGTGTTCACTGCGTACTCCATTCCGGTATTCTCAATCGGCTCAAACTGTGGATCTCCGTCGTATTGAACTTCGGTCGTCGCAGTCGCACGGTCCACTTCTGCCGTCTGCGGTATCTGTGCATCGAGAATCGCCTCTTTGGCAGGGATCGTACCGGCAACACTCGCAAGCACATCGTCGCATTCCGATCCCGGCGGGATGTTGGCGAAATCCGTCGGCAATTTCTTTGATTCGATATTCGTCCAGGGGCCCGTCAAGGTCTTCGCTGTGTACCACCGGCCGGAGATGAGGATAAAAACGTGTTGTGTCGCGATCTCCACAAATACTCTGCTCGGTGTGTTCGACGCGTAGAGCAGCCCCGTCCCTTGAATCGATGCGAGTTGAATCGGACCGTCGGTGGCAATCAACTCTGCCGGCTCCGTGCTCACCACAATTTCCGGAATTCGGCCTGTTTTGACTGCGACATCGGTAGCGTTCAACTCCTCATCAGATGCATCGTCGGATTTCGACTGGTCGGAGAGAGCAAGGACTGCTTTCGGCGGACTGTCGATCTTGTGCCATGGTCCCTTGATGCCCATGGTCGTAAACCAGAGGCCTCCCCCGCGCAGATAGAATCGTCCGGAAGAAGCAACCTGAACCAGGAAGAACGGCGTATTGCTCACGCGCTTCAACGAAGTCCCTTCAACCGGAGTAAGCACGGGATCGCCGTCCAACACGACGAGCACGGCTGGGCGGTTCATCACGATAATTTTCGGCGGAGTCACGTCCAGTTCACGGGCGTTTTCCCTTTCCTTCTGAGCGGTCTCTATGCTTTCGAGGAGGAGGTCGAGCGAAAACGTCAGATCCAGAAGCGGCATCTGATCTTCCAGGGCGGCGGAAATCTTCGAGGTCTCTTCATCCGTTCCGTTCGGGAATTTTATTTGCTTCACCTTCACATCTTCGAGTTTCACCGTTCGGTTCGTTCGGTCTGTCGAGACCCGACAATCCAGCCAGACGGCACCGAACACCGGTTCGTCCTTTCCATTGGGCACAATGGAAATGGCGGCGCGTGCACCCAACGCGTTTCCCTTGAACGATGCAATCTGCGGTTGATAAATGGTAATCGTCCCCTGCGTGCTTGCAACCTCGCGGGGCCAGTCTTGCGCAGGGAGGATGGCTGTCCAGCATATCAGAAGTGTAGCGAGAAGGCTTTTCATGTGAATCTCCTTTCACGACCAATGCAACGTGGAACCGTCACTCGACCCAACATTGCTATGCTTTCATAATAAGAAATGAAACCAGAGTTGTCAACCATCCGTCAGGATGGTCGATCTCCATTGAGAATACCCGACTTCAAACGTCTGACACCTCTTTTCAACCCGAGGTTTATCATGGTGGCGGACAACCGCGACGGCGGTGACTCTTCCCTCTTTTTTGTTTCTTCATTCCCGGGGATTGCTTAACTTCAGTTCACAAGCGCTCTTCGTCATGAATCTCTTTTCACTCCTCGGAACACGTCCATGAAAAAAGCACTGATTACCGGTATCACGGGCCAGGACGGCTCCTATCTTGCAGAATTGCTTTTGAGCAAGGGCTACCAAGTCGACGGGATTATCCGGCGTGCAAGCACATTCAATACTCAAAGACTTGCCCATGTCTATGTTGACCCCCACATCCCGAAGGCAAGACTCCGGCTACACTACGGCGATCTCTCTGATCCGGGTCTGATGACCGAGGTGATGTACAATATCAAGCCAGATGAGGTTTATCATCTCGGAGCACAAAGCCATGTCCGAATCTCGTTTGATATGCCCGAGTACACAAGCGATATTACCGGGCTCGGGACGACACGGCTGCTTGAAGCAATCAGAAGAAGTGGTATCAAGACGCGGTTCTACCAGGCATCGTCGTCTGAAATGTTTGGGGGAGCGCATCCGCCCCAGAATGAAACCACCGCTTTCCGACCCCGAAGCCCCTACGCCATAGCCAAAGTGTATTCCTACTGGATGACTGTCAATTACAGGGAGGGATACAAGATTCATGCTTCGAATGGGATTCTCTTCAATCACGAGAGTCCCAGACGCGGTGAAGTGTTTGTGACCCGCAAGATTACTCGGGCGATCGCCAATATTCTCGCCGGCAAAGAAAACAAGCTGTATCTGGGCAATGTAGACGCAAAGCGCGACTGGGGCTTCGCCCCTGAATTCGTTCAAGCAATGTGGCTGATGCTTCAACAGGAAAAACCCGACGACTACGTTGTCGGAACGGGAACGAGCCACTCAGTTCGAGACTTCCTCAAAAACTCTTTTGAGTATGCTGGTATTGAGATTGAATGGAAGGGGAAAGGCTCAAACGAGAAGGCCATCGTCAAGAGCTGCAGCTCCGCGCACCAGGGAAGGCTGCGACCCGGTCAAGTGCTCATTGAAATCGATCCAAAGTACTACCGTCCGACAGAAGTGGATCATCTCCAGGCAGATATCCGAAAAGCAAAGAAACAACTCGGTTGGCAACCTAAAGTCCTCTTTGATGATCTGGTAAAAGTGATGATGGACTTTGACATGTTGGGCGCCGGTCTGCAACCCCCGGGAGAAGGGATCAAAATCCTGAGTAAAAAGGACTTTGGCTGGACCAATCACGCGACCACTTTACAACAACAAATACAAGAAAGCCATGGATAGAGGCGCGAAAGTCTTCGTGGCGGGTCATGGCGGGCTGGTAGGGTCTGCCATTGTCCGAAAGCTGCGGGACCTGGGTTTCGGCAACATCGTCGTCAAAGGGCGTTCGGAACTGGATCTCAGGAAACGCGAAAACGTTGACTCATTCTTCGCCGATGAGAAGCCGGAGTACGTTTTCCTCGCCGCTGCCAAAGTGGGCGGGATCCACGCAAACAATACGTACAGAGCCGAGTTCATCTATGATAATCTCGCCATCGCGACGAATGTGATAGACGCAAGCCACCGTTGGGGCGTCAAGAAACTTCTGAACCTTGGTTCGTCGTGCATTTATCCAAAGCTTGCGCCGCAACCGCTGAAAGAAGAGTATCTCCTCACCGGATTGTTGGAATCGACCAACGAGCCGTATGCGATCGCAAAAATCGCTGCCATCAAACTCTGCCGGTACTACAACGAGCAGTACGACACGAATTTTATTTCCGTGATGCCGACAAATCTCTTCGGGCCCGGTGATAATTTCAACCTTGAGACTTCGCATGTACTCCCGGCTTTGATGCGGAAGATACATCTTGCACACCTGCTGAACGCAGGGCGATTCGAAGACATCCGGAAGGATGTCGGGGCACGTGGGTTGGGATTCGGGATTGAAATCACTGCGAACAGCAGCGAAGCTGAAATTGAGGCAACTCTCCAGCACCTGGGAATCGGTCGTTCGTTTGTGAAGCTCTGGGGAACGGGCAATGCTCTCCGCGAGTTTCTGTATTCCGATGACCTAGCAGATGCCGTCGTGCATCTCATGATGCACCACAACTACAAAGACATCGGAGAGTTTGTGAACATCGGCGTTGGAATTGATTCCAGCATCATAGATCTGGCCAACAGAATCAGATCGATCGTGGGGTTTTCGGGCGACATCCGCTTTGACCCGTCGAAACCGGATGGGACACCGAGAAAGCTCCTTGATATCTCCAAGATACAAGCTCTTGGATGGACGCCACGCATCAATCTCGATGACGGCCTCCACCGACTCTATCAGTGGTACTCCGCTTCGTAGTTCCACACCTTCCTGCCTTCAGCTCAATGGAATGATGTTTCCCCCCGAGCTTGTCGAGCTCTGCGATGGCACTCTTCCGATGCTCAAGGTTTGGTCCTACGTATCTGATAGGCAAGGGAATGGCTGGTTATTGTCGCGGGGTAGGTCTCACGAAGAAAACTTGTTGAGGGGCATTCCGGGGCGAGTTGTCGAATCTGGTCTCTTGTGGTTCTACCAGGGGATGCGGCGACGTCATGCGGTGCTCAAAACCAAGACTCCATCATCGGAGGAACACAAACCTCATTTTGCATTGCGGGCTGCCTTCGTTTCTTTTCAATCCCTCCTCGATTGTTCAATCTTCAAATCCTCCATCACCATTTCCTCAACGAGAGCCTCAAAAGTGTATAACGGTGACCAATCCAATTCTTTTCTGGCCTTCGAGGGATCGCCGAGCAGGATGTCCACCTCAGCCGGTCGGAAGAAACGCGGGTCCGACACCACAAACGAGGAGTAGTCCAGTCCGAGGAGCGAAAATGCTGTCTGAGCAAAATGCCTGACGGTATGACTTGTTCCTGTGGCTATGACATAGTCCTCCGGTTTTTCCTTCTGCAGCATAGCCCACATTGCCCGAACGTAATCCTTTGAATGCCCCCAGTCACGGCTCGCGTCCATGTTCCCGAGTCTGAGTTCTTTTGCTTTTCCCAGCTTGATTCTTGCTGCTGCAGTCGTGATTTTCCGGGTCACGAACTCATAGCCACGTCGGCACGATTCATGGTTGTAAAGGATTCCGGAGGTCGCAAACATGCCATAGGCTTCGCGATAGTTGCGAGTCAGTTCGTAACCGGCCACTTTGGAAATGCCGTACGCCGAACGCGGGTGAAACGGTGTATCCTCGTTCTGTGGTACATGCTTCACCTTGCCGAACATCTCGCTGGTCCCGGCAAAATAGAATCGGCATTCCGGTGCAACGTGCCTCATGACAGAGAGCATGGAATGCGTGCCATTAATATTGATGTTGAGCGTCGAGAACTCGTCCTCAAATGAATTACTCACGAAGCTCTGAGCAGCCAGGTGGTAGCATTCGTCCGGGTGGACTTCGAGGGCGACTTTGAACAAACTTGGATAACTCTCGAGCGAGGCAGAATGCAACTGAATGCTCTCCTGGAGGTGCCGGATCCTCCACATCCTGTGGCTGGGATCTTCCAGAGCCACTCTTCGAACGATGCCATGAACTTCATAGCCCTTCTCCAAAAGCAGTTCCGCCAGGTATGATCCATCCTGACCCGTAATTCCAGTTATGAGCGCCTTCTTCATGAACTACCTTTGCATTGACTTGTTGATCTCCAATGATGAATTACCAATCCAGAATGATGATGTGCCATCAGCCCTTTCTCCCCCGCCCCTTCCGGTATTGCCGCAGCATGCTGTAGAAAATCGCCAGGACGCCGCCCCCCGTGTCGATGCATACGTCGAGAACTGAGGCGGTGCGCGAGGCTACGAACGATTGATGGTATTCATCACTCGCAGCGAAGAGAACGATAAACACAATAGAGAACATCGCCCAGCGTAACATCCGGGGTTGGTTTGAGCCGGCCCTGAACCCCCGAAAGACCAGCATTCCGGAGATGAAGAACTCTGTCACATGCCCTGCCTTGCGCAAACTGTTGTTGATCAACCTGACCATGCTATTCGATATCGCCGGATCGACTGAACGCAGGAGACGGTGAAAAAAGTCGAAAGTGTTTTGCGCCGAGAACATCCCCGTCGACATCCAGAAGATAAATCCCATCCAAAGAAGAACAGGAAGCCAGTATTTTACGATAGTGCGAAGTGGCATGCGTTGTCAGTAAACTTGGAACTTCAGACTTCAGACTTTGATGTTGGACATTTGCCTGCGAGAACCGTTGCAGCCGGTACAAAGTCCAATGCCGAACGTCGAATGTCGAATGATGAGTTTGGGTTCCTTACCACAGCCCGTATCGCGCACTCACCGAGAACTCGAGTTTCCGGTCATTGTTCAGTTGGAGCGTTTCATCGCTCGTTG
>Ga0182021_10001930_pt1 | contig 24169 bp, 30 predicted proteins | sample 612E3MmetaG_FD_120493 | JGI IMG/M metagenome (GOLD analysis project Ga0182021, IMG submission 120493) | Permafrost microbial communities from Stordalen Mire, Sweden - 612E3M metaG (Illumina Assembly) | ecosystem: Environmental > Terrestrial > Soil > Wetlands > Permafrost | place: Sweden... | reverse complement strand
CCACCACCCAGGTCTATCTCCGCTTTCTCGAGTAGCCATCGCTCCAACCTGAAAGGGTCGATCTTCACACACCGGACCCCCTTACAGAGACACGTGGAGGGTCAGCTTAAAACTTGAATGGAGAAATAACTCCACCCCCCGAGAGCTACTCCCTCTTCGCGAGGTTCAAGTACCTGACTGCGAGCTCCTCACTCATGCTCTTCAGATTGTAGCCGATGTCATCGGTGGTGAGTATCCCAGCGACGTGGTCGTTACCGTCCAGCACGACGAGTCTCCTGATCTTGTGCCTGTGCATAGTGTCAACGGCGTCCTCAACCTCGCATTGGAGGGAGACTACTATGACAGGCTTCGTTGAGATGTCCGCGGCCATAAGTCTCTTCGGGTCCTTCCCCGGGGCGAGGACCCTGTAGACAAGGTCGCGCTCCGTGACTATGCCGACGGGCTTACCGCTCGTGACGAGGATAACGCTGCTAATCCCTTTATCTCGCATGATGTTCGCAATCTCATCAGCACTCGCCGCGGGGGAGAGAGTGACAGGCGCCTTGGTCATGATTTCGGAGACACGCATGAGAATCAGGTAATCACTAGATGCTGGGGCTTAAAAAGGGTCAGAGGGTCTTCTCGACGCGCATCGGTGGCCCCCGGTCCACCCTGAGGGCGAAGCCGAACCTGTCGAGGCTCATTGCGGCGTGGAAATCCCCCTCCCTGAAGCTCGTCTGAGTCGGGTCAAAGAACTTGGCACCCTGCGGGTCGGCCCTGATTAGCTTCTTCATGGCGGCGAAGTCAGGGTAGCCCCCCCTGAGCCTCGCCTCGAGGTACTCGGCACATAGCTCATCCTCTATTGCCTCATACTCCCCCTCCCACCCCATAGCGACGAGGGAGACGACGCCAGGGTTCATCCTCTTGATGTGTTTAACAGTGGCCTCCGCGGTAACGAAGCTCCCGAGCAGCACCTCCTCGGCACCAGAGGCGGCGAGTATCCCCTGTACGCCGCTGCTCGTCCGCTGGATGACCGTCTTCCCAGTGAAGTCGACGCGACTCACCTCATCTGGGCTATTACCGTAGTCGAAGCCAGGGATCATATGGCCGTGGACCTCCCCCATGACAATCAGTCGGGGGTCTCGAAAGCGCAGCTCGAGCACCTCGTCGACAGTGCCGACGGGAATTATCATCTCGGCGTTGTTTGCCATGACGAACGCGGCGGTCGTGAAGGCTCTGAAGACGTCTATGATGACAGCTGTGCCCGTCGCCTTCCGCGCCCCCTCGAGGAGGCTCAGCCGCCTTATCTCCATAGGTTAATATCCCCCGTAATTGATATTGCGCTCCTTCACATCCATGGTGAGATCATATTCTTAATCACTTTCACCGAGGTGTTCCGGGCCATGCCCAAATAGTTGGGGCGTCGCGATTAATGGTTTTCCAGAAATAGCCTATTGTAGGCGGCTGATCTCCTTTCTGAAGTCGACGTCTCCACCCTTGCCAACCTCTGAGAGGAGCATCTGGACGGTACTGAAGGCGTCGTCTACGGAGCCGCTGTGCTCCTTCTGCGTCCTGAGGAGGTGCCAAGCCCACTCTAGGGCCTCGAAGGCGCCCATCTGGTAGCTTGAGGTTGACTCCATGCTCTTCACACGAGTCCCAGTCTCATCAGCATTAAAAGGGGTTGCGCACCATCTCGCAGGGGGGACCCGGGTGAAACTGAGCGTCAGCGCTACTTGGGGCTCTTCTTCATGGGCAGCTTAAGCTTCTGGTATAACTCAGCACCTTTCTGGGATTCCCAGATTGGGTAGACCTGAACGCTCGCCACCTGCCCATACTCTGTCACGTAGTGCATGATTTCGTCGGGATCATCCGTCTCAAAGATGGTGAAACCTGAGTACCCCTTCGGAGTGTTCGCCATCGTGTGGGGCGGGAACAGCGTCTTGATCGTGTGCCCCGCTTTCGTCCTCCTTCTCCAGATCTCTATAAAGTCGTCCAGATCCTCAGACCCGCACTCGAGGAACGCTATGAACTTCAAGTCAGTCACCTGTGCTTCGTCAGGATTAGCGGATAATAAACCATGCCCGAGACCCTAACTTCTAAATTCACCGAGAGGGTTCCTTTTGTTTGCGTGACTATAGTTGCTTGACATCAAGCTGATCAGGGAGACCCCTGATGTGGTGCGCGCCAATCTGGAGCGTAGGCAGCAGCCGGAGAAGCTGGAACTCCTCGACCAGGTTATAGCCGCGGATAGGCGGTGGCGCGAGTTGACTGCTAAGGCTAACCAGCTCCGCAAGAGGCGGAACGGGGTCAGCCAGGATATAGCACAAGCCATGAAGACGGGGAAGGACACTTCTTCTCTGAAGTCGGAGGCGAGTAGAATCCCAGAGGAGATCAAGCTCGTCGAGACAGAGCTCGATGAGAGGCAGGTTTTCGTTAAAAACGGCCTCATGAGGCTCCCGAACCTCCTCCACGAGTCCGTCCCCTACGGGAAGGACGACAAGGACAACGTTGTCGTAAAGGTCTGGGGTGAACCGCCGAGGTTCGGGTTCTCACCGAGTAGTCACGCCGAGCTTTCCCAGAACCTTGGCATAGCCGACTTCGAGAGGGCTGCGAAGGTTACGGGGACTGGTTTCTACTACCTGCGTAACGAGCTGGCTCTCCTCGACTATAGCGTCATGAGGTACGCGATGGACCTCCTCCTCAGCAGGGGGTACAGCCTCATCGAGCCACCCTACATGATCAGGAGGAGCTTCTACGAGGGCGTCACCGACCTCGCCGACTTCGAGAACGTCATGTATAAGATTGACGATGCGGAGAACGTGAAGGACCCCCTCTACCTAATAGCGACAAGCGAGCACTCGATGGGCGCGATGCTGAAGGACGAGATATTAAACTCGGACCAGCTACCGATCAAGATGTGTGGCGTCTCCCCGTGCTTCAGGAGGGAAATAGGTAGCCACGGCAAGTACACGAGGGGCATCTTCCGCGTCCACCAGTTCAACAAAATCGAGCAATTCATCTTCTGCCTACCCGAGCAGAGCTGGGCCCTCCACGAAGAGCTTCAGAAGAACAGCGAGGCTCTATACGAGGGGCTCGGCATCCACTACCGCGTTGTAAACGTCTGCACCGGTGACATCGGCAGCATCGCGGCGAAGAAATACGACACTGAGGCGTGGATGGCGGACGGCGAGTACCGCGAAGTAGGCAGCAACTCAAACTGCACCGACTACCAGGCGAGGCGCCTGAACGTCCGCTACAGGATAAAGGAGGGGCAGGCCCCAGTAGGCTTCACCCACACCCTCAACAATACCGCGATAGCGACCTCAAGAACCATGATCATGATAATGGAGCAGTACCAGCAAGAGGACGGCACGATCAAGGTGCCGAAGGCGCTCCAAAAATACATGGGCATGGAGGTCATCGAGGGCAAGCTCAACAAGATGAAGATCTAGGTCTCTTTTTCATACTTATTTTTCCAGCCTAGATAGTACACTGCATATTGCGAGCGTCACCCATAGCCTATCCTCCTGCGCTTTTTCTGTCTCGATCTTCTTCGCGCCTTTTCTGTAGGAGTTTTCCCAGAGGCCGTCCCCTGATTGGTGCTCCACGAGCAAGTCCATCCCCCTTTTTACTTGTGGGTGGTCGGTAGTGAACCCGATTCGGGACATTGAGTCGAGTGCCATGACGAGGTTGTTCCACCAGTAGGGATACTGGAACCTTACCCAGTTGTCGGCGGTGTTGTACGAGTTGTAGGCGTCGGGCTGAAGGAATCGAGAGGCAAGCAGCTCACCGGCCCCTCTTGCTTCGGCCGAGTGGGCGTACTTTGGGTGGCAGGCGAGGGCATGCGACGCCATCCCTGTATTTTGTGGCTCGAAGGGTGTCGGGGATCGAATCGCAGCGTTTCGGCGTAGTGGCTTGAAATGAACACCTCCTCCTTCCAGCTGAGTCCCTTGGTGAGCCCTGAGTAGACCCATCCTCCGTCCTCCTGCCTGACCCTGATGAGCCACCTGACCTCCTCCTCGACCCAGGGATCACCGTCGTAGCCTGCCTTGACTAGGAGTTCGACGAGGAGCCTCGTGTAGTGGGGCGTGTACTGGTCAGCGTAGAACCCTCGGAAGTCGCCCTCACCGCTCAGGCGGGTTAAGACATACTCTGCCGCGGCCTCTGTGGCGGGTTGGGTCCTGTCGAATTCGTATCTACCGACAATTTCGCGGAGATGCTTGAAGGTCTCAATGAGGCCGTACCCGACAGCTGGGTACTTCTCGAATTTCTCCGGGGGTGCCATGAGCCGTCTCCTCGTTGGTTCCTCAGAAGGCGTTTGGGCTCAGGGAGACCCCATAATGTTTCGACTGGGCTCACGTCTTGCATCATTAGATCCCGCTTGGCGTAGAATCCTATAGCCTTATTTCCAGAGCTGAGTAGCGGCTCGATTGGGTCGTGTCTCAGTCTCTTACTCCACTCATTCAAGCCAAGTCACTTGGGATTCCTATTGTGGCTAGATCGGGATGACCAGTTTACTTGAAGACGTATAGTTCCTCGTCGTATCGGCGGTCCAGTATCTGGCCCGGTGGGAGTTTCTCAACCACCTTCGAGGCGAGGTGCTTCCTGAGGCGTGCGTTTGCCTCCTCGGGCGTGAGGTCGCCCTTGAGCCACGCGGTCGGGACCGTTACGAACATTGGCCTGGCGGGGATTATATGGCGTGTCGTCTTCTGCGCGAAGACGATGCCTTTCGTTGCAATGTCGACGACCTCCCTCTTCGTCACAGTGGGCGTCATAAGTCCGGAGGAGTACTCGCCCGAGGTGACTCGTGTCCGCGCGTCGCTGTCAGTGCTATAGCTCATGTGGCGACCCACCGCTTGGGCGATGCACTCCACCCTCTTTATGGCGTCGTACCTCTCCTTTACGGACCTGGCTTGGCCGTGGGCTGCGAGGCACCATGAGTCGGAGAAAATGGCGGTCACAGCTTCCCGGGCTTCCACCATACTGTGCACCTCCTCGTAGACCTTCTCGACGGGGGTCAGGCCCGCCTCCCTGAATATCCTCTTCACCTCCTCGACCCCACTGAGGCTCTTGAACATCCTGTACCAGCACCCGATCTTGATACTGGGGTTCTCGTAATCGACCAGGCAGACGGGGATGTAGCGGTAGCCTATCTCCTTCGCGGCGGCGACGCGGTGCATACCGTCGAGGACGACGAGGCTCTTCTCATCGACTATTATAGGGTGTATCCAAATGCCGTCGTGTGGTATCTTCTCGACGAGCTCCTGCATCTTCTCCGGGATTATCTCCTCATGTATGTGAAGGCTGCTAAGCTCCGCGAGGACGAGCTCGAAGCTGCACTGTGGATGGCTTATCACAAATCCGCGGGGCCGAGTACTTCCCAAGTGCCCCGGTCACTCCTTGAAGAGGTCAGTGCTGTAGTACCTGTCAGCGCTGTCTGGAAGGAGGGTGACTATTACCTTCCCCTTACCAAGTTTCTTTGCGGCCTGTAAAGCGCACCAGACGTAGGCGCCGCTGCTATTGCCAACGAAGAGGCCCTTATTGCGGGCGAGCATCTGCGCTGTGGAGAGGGCGTTCTTATCGGTGACCTGTATGACCTCGTCTATAATCTTGACGTCGGTAATGGATGGTATGAAGCCGTCACCGATGCCCTCGACCTTGTGCTCGGCGCACTTTAAGGGCTCCACATCCCCCTCGACGTTCTTCCCAATCGGGTCGACGGCGAAGACCTTAAGGCCGGGGTTCTTTTTCCTGAGGACGTTTGAGACCCCCATGAGGGTGCCGCCGGTGCCGATGCCGGCGACGAAGGCGTCCACCTTCCCACCGGGAACCTGCTTGAGGATCTCCTGCGCCGTGGTCTTCTCATGTGCCTGCACGTTGTCGTTGTTATCAAACTGACAGGGTGCCCAATGCTTCGGCCTCTTCGCGATCTCTGCGGCCCTCCTCACTGCGCCCGCTATGAATTCACTTGCCGGAGTCAGCACGACCTCGGCGTTGTAGTGCTTCATGATGATGCGACGCTCGATGCTCGCTGTCTCGGGCATCACAACGATCATCTTGTAACCTTTCGCCGCGGCAGCGCAGCTGAAGGCGATACCAGTGTTGCCGCTCGTCGCCTCGACGATCGTATAACCAGGCTTGAGGTCGCCCCGCTTCTCCGCCTCGGCAATGAGGTGGCGGGCGATCCTGTCCTTTACGCTCCCGCTGGGGTTCAGGTACTCGACCTTGGCGTAGATGACTGCATCCTCGTTTGGGAAGGTGAGCTTGATCATCGGCGTCTCGCCGATAAGTTCGAGGGCGTTCTCGACGACCTTCAAGCAATAATTCCTCAAAAACTAACGCGCAACGCGGTGATAAGCATATTCCCTTGAGCATCATTGAATTTTGGGAAACGCTCAAGACGAGAGTCTATTTCCTCTCCTCTTCTTCCCTGACCCTGAACTCAACAATCCTCCTAATCAGGTCGTACGGGATCGGCTTGTCGAATGGGAACTTTATCGAGCCCTTCCCCGACTCATAGGGGGCGAGCTCCTTAGCGAACACCCCCGTCGCTAAGGGGGTGGGGTAGAGCCCTATGTGGTTCGTATGTGCCGCGAAGTAGACGAGGTTGTGTCTCAGTTTGTAGGCAGGCATCCCATAGCTGATCCTCTCCTCCGCCTCCGGCGCTGCCCCCCTTACGATCCCCCTAAACTTCTCAAGAATCGCCCGGACATCATCCGGGAATGAGGCGATGTACTCGTCCACCGTCTTGAATTTCCTCGAGGACTCCATGGTTCTCCAATGCCAAACCCGTCTAATAAATCACAGACCTGCCTGAGCCCCATGAAAGTACCCTATTTCACGCCTCTTTCCAACTCGGAAAACACCGAAAAACGCCTAAAAATGACTCAGCCACGTAAACTTGACCATCAACCCGAAGCGCAGGTTAACACTCGCCAAACAACCCGCATGAAGAAGATGAAAGCGATCAACCAGAAAACAGACTCACACCCACCAAGCATATACGCCCCCACACAAACCATAACCCAACTTGACCGACCAGAGCATGAAGGAGATGGCCGAGATGCTACGGCAAGGAGCCAAGATGCTCAGCACAACCTGCCCAGAGTGCGGCGCACCCCTCTTCCAGCTCAAGACCGGCGAGATATTCTGCCCACGTGAGAAACGCGAGGTCAAGATCATGAACGAGGGCGAGACCCTCGAGGGCGTCAAGCAGGAGGCGAGTCTAGAGAAGACACTCCAGAACAAGCTCACTCTACTACAGCAACGCCTCGACGCTGCAACAGAGCCAGCCGAGATAAGGGAATTGACAGAGACGATAACTGTAATGCTTGACGCCTTAGCGAAGCTGAAGCGAGGAAACCCTAAAGCTTAAGCCCCATAAGCCCCTCGACGAGCCTCTGAACCTCCGCCTCGACCTCATCCACCGGACGGGCCGTGTCCACCAGTCTCATCTCCCCCGCATTAGCGAAACCGAGGTAGATGTCCCGCACCCTCATCAGGTAGCTCCGGTTCTCGAAAACGGTGAGAGTCCTCCCCGAGACCCTCATCAGGCTCCTCTCTGGGTCGACATCGAGGAGCAGCGCGAGGTCTGGCTTCAGCGCGAACTTTTGCAGGTCGTGGAGCCATGTAATATCTACTCCTGCTGCCCCCTGATATGCTAGCGTCGAGTGGTAGTACCTATCACAGATGACCGTCGTCCCCTGGTCGAGCATTTGGCTGATCCGCTTACTGTGCTCGAAGCGATCCGCTGTGAAGAGCATGGCCTCCGACTCGGGGCTGAGGTACCTGTCCCCCGCCTCCGCGTAGTGGCGGATGAAGCGACCTATGCTCCCGTCGCTAGGTTCCCTCTCCAGGACGTGGTCTATCCCCTGGTCGCGGAGCTTCATGCTCAGTAGGTCGATCTGGGTACTCTTGCCGCTTCCATCGACGCCCTCGAAGACTATGAACCAGCCAGTAGGAGCCATCGATGGGAGAAGGGAGCGAGTGGCGATAAAATCCTTCCTAGGTCTTGAACTGCTCACGCGTGTACGTGGTGAGGAACTCGGCCTTGTCATTCCTAATCAGGATCATGTCCTCAACCCTGAGGTAGTACTCCCCCTTGCTCCATAGCTTCGGCTCGATGCAGAAGACCATCCCGTCTATGAGGGGCTGCGTAACATCGGGCCTTAGCCACGGGTCCTCGTGGACCTCGACGCCTATCTGGTGACCGATTACACCCGTCTTCAGCCTATTCCTCAGGAAGTTGCCGTACCCGTCCCTGTCCAGCGCCTTCTCGATAAATGGGTAAAAGTCGCATAGGCGAGTTATCTCGCCCCCTACGGCGTCCCCCGCCTGGACGACAGCGAGCTGGAGAGCTTGGTAAGCCTGTAGGATGTCGGCGCGGGGCTGGCCGAAGTAGAAGCTCCTCCCCCAGTCGCTGCAGTAACCATCGACGACGAGGCCGAAGTCGAACGCGATGCTCGTCCCCTTAGTGAGGCCAGCCTCTTTCGGGTAGATGAAGGGGTCGTCGGAGGGTATGGTCCCCGTCTTGAGGTAGCCACCTGTCGGTGGGAAGCTAGCGTCCGATGCACCGAGTCCCCTGCCCATCAGCTCCATCATTATCTGGAGGTTCCTCTGGGTGAGCCCCTCCACTATCCGCGGGGAGATGAGGCCCATCACCGCCTCGGTGACCTCCGCGACTCTCTTCAGCTTTGCCACCTCCTCGGGCTCCTTGATCATCCGAATGTTGTCGAGAAGCCCCTCGCCGACGCGGAACCGGGAACCCGCGCATGCCTTCGCTATCTCCAGGCTGGTGCTCCCCCAGCAATAATCGCCGATCGCGACGCGCCCCGGCTTGACGCCGAGGTCTGAGACGATCTTCTTGATGGTATCGCCGTATGACTGGCTCTTCTCGGTGACGCGAACATCCTTTATCCAGGTCCCGGCAGCCTGTCCCTGACTCTCCGGGTTTAGGGTGAGGACGGGCTCCCCGCTGCGGGGCACGAAGACGTTATCTTGTGGATGTAGGAGGTCCCGTCCACGGCGCCACTCCAAGTTGACGCCGGTCAGGTACTGGAGGTCGGGGCTCCCTCCGTAGACGACGAGGTCGAGACCCTGCTCCTCCATCTTCGCCTGGAGTCCGGTGAGCCGCCTCTTAAAATCCATATTGGACGTAGAATGGCGTCAAGCGATAAATCGGTTGCCCCTTGGAAGGTGCTAGAGGACCTCGACGAGCCCCTTCTCCCCAACCACGCGCAGCCTCATACCCGTTTTAAAGGTCTTGATTGGGTCCGCGTCGAGCTTATCGACCAGTGGTATGCTTGAGATGACGCAGCCAGTAGCGAGTATGGCCTCCGTCTCAACGTTGACTATGGCAACCGGGGCCGTGCCCTGCTTCTTCATCCTGTAGATGACGTAGCTACCGACGGTGCTCCCCTTCCCCGTGGGGAAGACGAAGACTTTACCGGTGATGCATTTCCCGCAGAGAGAGTGCCCAGGCTCGGTGATTATACCCGTGTCCGGGTCGACGCCTCCATAGAAGCTGACGGGGTCTTTGCTGATGAGAGCCTCACCCTCGGCTGTGCCGCCGACAACCTTGCGCCCTTTTAGAATCACTTCAGGGCCTCCTTAACAAGCTCCCTCGCTGTGCCAACCTTGGTCTTAAGCCCCATGTTAGCGCTATACTGCGCCCCCTTGAAGCTGTTGACGGCGACCTCCTTCCACCCCATCTCCTTGAGGGGTGCGACGACCATACATGTATCGATGTAGACCCTGCCACCCGCGTCCTCGATCTGGCGCACATAGCCCTTCCTCTCCGCCTCACCGTACACGCCTCGGCTCGTGAAGACCCAGAGCTTCCTGGCGATCTTCTCCCCCCTGCAGAGGCTCGCGACCTCCCCAACCTCATGGAGGCTGCAATGGGGGCACCCTATGCAGGTGACTGGGTCAGCGACCTCGCAGGTGAACTTATCACGCGCCTCCCGCAGGTCCTTCTCGGTGACCTCGACCTTCTCCACCTCCCTGATGTGGGGCTTTACTTTTTCAGCCTCGGGAGTGACCCCCTCGCCGTGCCAGAGTGCGACACCACCGCTCGTAGCAAGTGCTGCCCCCAGAGTCTTCAACGATTCCAGGCTCGGCTTCCCCAACCCCCTGAAGTAGGGGACAGTGGTGCCCACAATCTTCCCCGTGACATAGCCGAGGGCGCTGTAGTCCAGGGGGTCCGAGAGTTTCGCTTGAACCTCCACCAATTTCCCCGGGAGCCTATTTTCATCGAGCCGATACTCGTAGAGGGGGGTTAAACCCGTGATGGCACTAGCTATCGTGGTTGGCCCCGACTCTCTGTTAGTCCTCGCCCCGAGGACCGAGTTCGAGTAGCATATGGCAGACGACTCCGCCCATGCTATCTGGGCGCCGAACCTCGGCACATGCCCCACAAGGTAGGGGGTACAGGTGCACGTCGCCTCGATACCGAGGGCCTCGAAGGCGCGGATGACTCGAAGCTGCCCGTCAGCGAACTTCTCTGGGACATTCATCTCCCTCCAGCGGTTCAAATCCATACCCGCCGGGTTGAGCGTCGCTCTAACCTTCGCCTTCGCGCCGAACTTCGCCTGGTCCTCAAGCCACTCAAGTCCAGCGTCGCCGAGGTTCTTGTAGCTCACACCCGAGACGTGGGCGCCCTCAACTGGCACCAGCTTCTCCGCCCCGAAGACATCACCCAAGACCACGAGCAGCTCAAGCGACTTCGCCACCCCAGGGCCGTGCTCCCCGGCGAGCATTCTCTCCTCCTCCCTCGTGAGATGCAACCAGTATCACACAGACAGCAAAATACGACGCTAAAAACCCTCGGTAACAATCGTTACAAGCAGTAGGTGCTTATCCCGAGTACCTGTCGAGTATCTTCTTGACGCGGTCCGGGACGGTTATCTCGGCCTTCATGAACTTCTCCTTGGGCTTGGCGAGGGGACGCGTGGCGTCGAAGCCGACTTTGCACCCGAGCTCCGTCTGCTGGTCCGCTGTCGGGTCGAGGCTACTTACACGTACACCGGGCACTACGAGCAGGTCCTCGTCGCCCTTGAATCGTGTCGCTATCGCCCACTCGACCTCCTGCATGTTCGTCGGGTCGATGTCGCCATCCACCACGACGGCATGCTTAAGGCTGGGGTGCGCCGCGAACATCGCCATAAGGACGTTCTTCGGGTCTCCCTCCCTCACCTTGTCAAAGGATACGACGCAGTGAAGCCACCCGTTACCGCCGAGTGTCATATTTACGCCCTTAACGGTGGGGACGATGTTCATACAGTACTCCCAGATTCGCACCTCCGGTGGCATCCCCATCAGAAGCATGTGCTCCGACCCTGCCGGCAGTAGAGCCTGATACATGTAGTCCTTCCTATGCATGACACCGACTAGCTCCACGACGGGCTGCTTCCGCTTGACGTCGAAGGTCCCCGAGAGGTCCACGAATGGCCCTTCGTCCACGTCCTCATCAAGTCTGATGCGGCACTCAAGCACCAGCTCGGTGTCGGCTGGGGCAAGAGCATCTACATGTGGGCACTTCACCAGCTTCAGTGAGCCCCCGAGCAGGTTGTTCGCGACATCGTACTCGCAAGTCCCCCAACCCACCGGGAGACTCGCCGAGAGCAGAACAGCCGGGTGGAGCCCGATGCTTATACAACAATCCATCGTCTTCACCCCTGCCTGTCTAGCTAACTGCGTCAACCTGTGTAGATGCCGAGGGACGATCCTGATCGACATCCGCTTAGGATCCAACACCATGAGCCGATGGAAGCTAACGTTCTCAACCTTCCCGTCGTGGCTCTTCGCGTAGAGTATCCCCGACGTGATAAATGGGCCTGGGTCCCCGTTGAAGTGTGTGAGGATCGGAATCTTCGTAAGGTCACCCTCTTCAATAACCTCCATAACCGGACCCTTTTTGACCACCTCACATCGAGTCGGTGTCTTTATCGCCTGCTGGAGACGGGGGTAGAGGTCCTTAGCCTCGATCCCAAGACCGAGGAGTATGCGGTCACGTGTCCCGCAGACGCCCCCAACCACCTTTACATCGTAGCCATCCACCTTCTCAAACAGAAGCACCTTACCGGCGTCGAACCTCTGTAGTGCCGCTGCTATCTCGAACTTGGTGTTCAGTGGCTCCTTGATACGTACAAGGTCGTCACTCTCCTCTATTTGATTCAGGAATGTTCTGAGGTCGCTCAACTCTTCTCCTCCGTAAATCGCCTAGCCAACTCGAGCAGCGTCTTGCCCATCTCCTCCCCATACCCCTTCGAGATGTGGGTGGAGACGAGGGCCATCTTTCCATACTTCGCGGCGAGGTGTGTGCCGAGGACCCTACCGATCAGCTGGTCCCTATCGCCGAGGAGCTGTGTCGACGCCATACCCGGGAGGGTCACCGTTGTGGAGCCAAGCTTCGGCTCCTCCCCCTCCCAGAACAGCGCCAACACGGCGTTCTCAAGCTCCAGCACGCCGCAGCATAGGGTTTTCCCCTCGACCTCCATGTTCTCGACACGGAAGGCTAGGCTCATTAACCCGAAAGTAGCCGCGGCATGAGTTAAGCCTATCCAACGAGGCGTTGAGTACACTTCGACGCCCGTTGAAGGTCCTCGTCGTCTCCGACATACACAGCAACCTCGCCGCCCTCGACGCTGTCCTAGACGACGCAGGGCAGTGGGACGCCGCAATCTCAGCCGGAGACACCGTCGGCTACGGCCCCAACCCGGAGGAGTGCGTTGACAGGCTCTACTTCAAGGGCTTCAGATGCGTCGCCGGGAACCACGACAGAGCCGTCGCGACGATCGAGACGGACTGGTTCAACGACGATGCTCAGGAAGCCATCAGGATCAACAGGAGGCAGCTATCTGTGGGAAGCCTCAGATGGCTCGGAAAACTTCCAACTGAGCTGAAGATCGAGGCCGATGGGCTTAATTTTTCCATCTATCACGGGAGCCCAACAGAGCCCCTGACCAGCTACATCTACCCGGAGACCGCCGAGGCTCATGCCGAGGACTACCTACGCCTCACCGGTTCGGACATAATCCTATTGGGCCACACACATGTCCCCTACAGGATCGATAAGAGAGGCGGCCTCATACTCAATCCCGGCTCGGTCGGGCAACCACGCGATGGTGACCCAAGAGCGAGCTACCTGATCCTCAAAACGAACCCTCTCCGGGCCGAACACAGGCATGTAGAGTACAACATCGACGCCACCGCGGAGGCGATAGATGCCGCCGGCCTCCCCCACAGGTTCGCCACCCGACTATATAGCGGTACGTAGCCGGTAATAGCTACTTAAATAAAAGCGAAGGCACCCTAATGTTTGAAAACCCATGGCCGAGAAAGGGAATACCCCCGATAAACAAACAAGGAAGACTGGCGGAGGTTTCCTATCCAGCATAAGGCTCAGGAGGGCAGCCGCCATTGAGATCGCCGCCCTCGGCCTCATCATTACTGTCGCAATCGTCATCAGGGTGTTACTTCTGAGATGGGGCGAATACCTTAACGAGTATGACCCATTCTTCTGGTACAGGATATCCGAATACATAGTGAAAAACGGCTATGGCGCCTACTTTACGTGGCACGACACCCTGAGCTGGTACCCGAAGGGTCGCGACATAGCACTGAGCAGCTATCCAGGTAACCCCTTCTCAGCGGCCTTCATCTATCAGTTGTTAAACGCGATCCAGCTAAAGATAGCCCTCATCGACGTTGCGATGTACTTCCCGGTTTTCATGGCATCACTTGTCTGTATCATTGCCTACTTCTTTGGCAAGGACTTCGGCGGGAAAGCCACGGGAATCTTTACCTCCCTATTCATGGCTATCAGTCCAAGCTACATTGGCAGAACAGTTGCTGGCTTTTTCGATACTGAGAACATCGGCATCTTTGGAATAATTGCAACACCATTCTTCTTCCTCAGAAGCATCCAACCAAGCAACTCTCTGCCTAAGCGTGTGATTTACGCAGTTGCGGGCGGGCTTACAATGGGTTACGCTTTCGCCTCGTGGGGTGCCGCCCGATACATTTCAAGTCTTCTCCTCCTCTTTATAGTCGTTATGCTGGTCATAGGGAAGATCGAGCAACGCCACATTATCTCATACAGCATAACCACCATAGTGGGATTCCTGATTGCAATTGCTGTGCCACGACTAGGTATTAATTATCTTTTCAATATCGAAAACCTCGCTGCGTTGGGTACTATCGGTCTTCTCGTTGTCTACGAGATCATTAAGACGAGGTTGCCCGAGTCGCAGGCGCGCATAGTGACCCTCAGCCTAGTAGTGATAGCTCTCACTGCCTTCATAATACTCCCATACGTAGGTATCGGAAACCCTATCGTCGGTAAGTTTGCCAAGGTTCTAAACCCCTTCGAGGACGCCGGGGCCCTCTACCAATCGGTCGGCGAGAATAAGGTCTCAAGCTGGTCCGTTTTCTTCGGCGACTTCGGAATAACAATTGTTCTTGCGGCCCTCGGCGCTTACTTCATCCTGAAAGAAGGCGGAGATAATCGGTATTATGTGCTACTCTTCTTCCTGACTGGTGTCTATTTCACAGGAACAATAGTGAGACTCACCACTATCCTCTCCTTCCCCGCCTCACTACTCGCGGCGTATGCAATAGTGAAAATCCTTGAGCCCTTCCGAGCTGTCTTAACGAAGCAGGACACAAAGAGCCGGAGCAGGAAGGCTCAGGCTGTGGCCGTAAGTAAGGGGCTAAGCCTCATATTCATCATCCTCCTCTTTGGAGCTTTAGTACCACATGCATTCAATGCGACATCCATTGCCGCAAGCCCAGGGCCACTCGCGTCGAGTAGTGTACCAGTCCAACTTGATGGCAAATATTCTAACGATTGGATTAAAGCGCTCAACTGGATCAACGCGAATACCACCCCCGGATCGGTAATCTGTTCGTGGTGGGATTACGGATATTGGATAGAGACCATGGCAAATCGCACTACACTAATAGATGGCGCAACATTGGACAGAGCTCAGATCGTGAACGTCGCGAACATGATGATGCAACCGCAGAACGTCTCCCTCCCCCTCATGCAAAAGTTCCATGTCGATTACGTGGTCGTGTTTATCACTTATAACCCCAATAAGTCGACCGAGGAGTGGCCCTTTGGAGATAACGCCAAGTGGCCCCAAATGGCAAATATAGCCGGTTTAAACGTCACCTCATACTACCAATACAACTCTCAGGCAGGACAATATCAGTATACATCAAAATTCGCGAACACGACTATTGCAGGACTCATGTACGGCTTGCCCGATTTGAAGGACCACTTCGAGAACGTTTACCACTCCCCACTTGGATGGGTTCTTGTCTACAAGGTCAAATACTGACAACCCAACCCTTTATCTAAAGCCAAATCCGGGCATTAGTGGATAGAAATGTCCACGAAAATCAGGGCGTCCCACATACTATTAGAGAAGCAGTCACAAGCCCTCAAAGTCGCCGAGGAGCTCAAGGCTGGCGGAAACTTCAGCGAGCTGGCCAAGAAGTATAGTACCTGCCCCACGGGCAAACGGGGCGGTGATCTCGGCCAGTTTGGTAGGGGAAAAATGGTGAAGGAATTCGAGCAGGCCGCCTTCTCCCTCAAGCCCGGGCAAGTTTCCGAGCCCATCAAGACCCAGTTCGGCTATCATATAATAAAGCGAACCGGGTGAGCGCATGCGGCTTGTAAAGCACCTTTTGGTGCGTATATGTGACCTGAGTTCGCTATCATCTCCGGCAGAGGGATAAGAGCCACGCCTAATTTCCTCCCAAAATATCTGTTAGTAAAAAATAAGAGGTATACAAGCCCCTAAAACCCGGCGTTTCTGCACAATCTTTAATACTGTTTGGGTGCTTGGAACTGAACCAACAGGTGTATCCATGGCATACAAGAACTCGAGGGCCGGCGATCTTAAGGTCGGAAGTTACGCCCTCATAGACAATGAGCCCTGCCAGATAGTTGACATCGAAAAGAGCAAACCCGGCAAGCACGGCAGCGCAAAGATACGCGCAAGCGGCATCAGCCTCTTCGACGGGAAAAAGAAGACATACCTAGCCCAGGCGGATGCGGGTTGCCAGGTCCCCATCGTCGACAAGAGAAGCGGCCAAATAGTATCTATCACACCGGGTCAGGGTGTGCAGCTCATGGACCTCGAAACCTACGAGACCATCGAGATCGCGATGCCTACCGATGAGGACATCGCCTCGAAGATCGCTGCGGGCAAAGAGGTAGAGTACTGGATCATCATGGGCCGCTACAAGATCAACCGCGTCAAGAGTTGAGCGGCCATTTGAAGCGCGTCCACCAGATGCGCCTCAGGGCCGGTATGACCGTCGGCGAGTTAGCCGATGAGATGCGAAAGACCGGCGTCATGCAGGCGGGGAGAGTCGGGAAGGCCGTCGACATTGTCGCCGAGATGTTTTCCAATCCCGAGTACACTACGTTCATAACACTCTCGGGCCCTCTATGCCATGGCGGCCTCAGGGTCGTATTTTCTGACCTAGTCAAGGACGGATATGTAGATGCTGTCGTCACCAACGGCGCTAACATGGTTGGTGACCTCATCGAGGCCATGGGGGCACACCACTACATAGGCAAAGTAGATGCTGATGACGAGGAGCTCTACGAGAAAGGCATCAATCGCGCATACGACATCTATTTCGAGGGCAAGGTCTTCGAGGAACTCGAAAAGTACGTATACAAGATTCTCGACGACATCCCCGAGGCAACGCGGGACGGCATTCCGATAAACGGGTTCCTCAAGGAGATCGGGCTCAGGTTAACCGACAAGGAGTCTATTCTCTATAACGCGGCGAAGAGGGATGTGCCGATCTTCAGCCCCGGGTTCCTCGACTGCATGCTCGGCATTCCCCTATATATGTACTCGAAGCAGAAGAAGCTCGTAATCAACCCCCTCAAGGACTTCGACAGGTTCACCGACATGGTCTACGACGCGAAGAAGTCGGGAGCGATAATCCTCGGCGGCGGGACGCCGAAGCACCATACTCAGTACCTCCACACCCTCCGCGAGGGGCTCGACGCGGCGGTCCAGATCGGATCGGCACGCGTCGAGGACGGTAGCCTCAGTGGTGCGCCGTTGAAGGAGTCGATAAGCTGGGGTAAGCTCAAGGGGGAGCAAATGGACATGACCTCCACCATATTCGGGGAGGTCACGAGCATACTCCCGTTGATTATAGTGGGAGCACTCGAGAAGGTCAAGAGTAAGAAAAAAGACTAGACTTCTTCCCTAGCTTGTTCCGCGCCTTTGATGAGGTTCTCCAGTTTCTGATATGCTATTTCCCAGGTCCTCGTCCTGAGGCCGCAGTCCGGGGCGACGTAGACCCTCTCCGGGCCGGCGATGTCGGCTACGCATAGTATGCGGTCCCTGACGACCTCGGGGGATGCTATCTGGTCTGTGTGGACGTGGACGAAGCCAGGGGCGTACGCGCCCTCGTAGCCGTGGTCCTCGAAGTTCCTGATGAGGTCGTAGGCAGGTCTCTTCCTGCCCAATGCCTTTGTATCCCTGTTGGCGAATTCTAGGCTCAGCTGTTCGCAGTTTTTCAGATCTGGGGCGTATCGTGCCAGAAGCTCGTAGTCGCTGTAGCAGTTGTGAAGGCTGAAACGGCAGTCTAGCCCCGCGACGAGCCTGTTCCAGGCCTCGACGAAGAGGCTCATCTCCTCAGCGGTAGGCTGCGTGGTGAGAGCCGGCTCATCTATCTGTATCCACTTCGTCCCCGCGGCGATGAGCTTCTCGAACTCGGGGCGGAGCACGTTGTCGACCACATCAAGGATTAACTCCCTACGTGCCCGGCTCTTCCTCTCCTTTAGACTCTTGACCTTCCCCAGCTTGCGCCAGTAGTGCTCGTTGAAGCTCCAGTCGGTCATGGTGTATGGGCCTGTGATTGGGACCTTGAGCTGCGCCTTGGCGTGGGGTTTGATGTACTCATACTCGTCGATGTAGAATGGGTCGCGATACTTGACCTCGCCGACGACCGCAGCCTTTCTGTAGTAGCGGTAGTCGAAGCTCTTGATCCAGCCCGTGAACTCGAAGCCCTCGACGTTCTTTGCGACGTGCGCGTACATCTCCTCGCGCCACTGCTCGCCGGTGTAGACGTAGTCTAGACCTAGCTTCTCGAACATCTTTAACGCGTATAAGGCGCTCCAGTTGACAACCTGCTGCCTCTTGTCCGGGGCGTCGCTCTTCAGCAGCTTGATGAGGGGCTTGTAGTCCATTCCGAGTCTCTTCCCCCAAGCCTCCGCCTCGGCGATATCCGCCTCGGTGAGCTTAGCGTTGCTGAAGCCCTTAAGCCTCCAGCTGTGCTTGGCTAGGCTGCCGATCTCGTATGTCTCGAAGAGCTTCACCATCACGCGTCCCTCCTGAGGTTCTCCGCCACACGAACTAGAACCCCGATCTTCTCCTCGGCCTTCTCCCACGTGAGGAAGTCGGTGTCGCAGTTTGTGGAGACGTAGATGTCCTTTGGTTTCAGAGTCTTTAGTATCTGCTTGGCTGCTATGGTGATCTCCTGGGCGTCCTCTGTTGTCGAGTTTCGTGAGTCGATTATGCCGAGAGATATTCCGCCCGTGAGCTTGAGTCCCTTAAGGGTCTCGGGCGCCGTCTCATAGAGGTCGAATCCGAGGTCCGAGACGGGATAGGCGAGTGCATCGGGGAGGATTTCGGCGGCGTCTCCGAAGAATGTCTGCAGGCACGTTTTCGCCTTCAACCCAGCTGTGGCGACCTCAAGCACCTTCTCGTATGCCTTCAGCTCCCTCTTCACGGGCTTGGTGGTGACGTAGACGATGGCGGGGTCACTGAGCTGGATGTAGTCGTAGCCTAGCTTCTCTAAGTGCCTCGCTTCCTGGTTGAGTGCCTCTGCGTATGCGGTTTGGAGCTTGGTCTCGTTTCCGTAGTAGCGGTCGTCGGCGAGGGCGGCGAACGTATAGGGGGCTGGCAAAACGGCCTTGAACTTCACATCCTTGGGGAGGAGCTTTCTGTAGCTTAGCTTCTCCGTAACCGATCCCTTGTATGTGATGGGGCCGCCAACGATTGGGACCCTGTAGAAGGTATTATTGTTGAACCACCGGGCCATGGGGCCGAGCTCGACGCCTCCGAGGCCGAGGGTGAACGGGCGAAGGAGATCCTGCCACTTGAGCAGCCCATCGTTGACTTGGGTTAACCCCGCCTTAACCTGCCCCTCGATCACCCGCTTTGATGCTTCTACGTAGGCGGCTTCCAGCTCCTCGTCCGATAGCGTCGCCCTGTCGTAAGCCCTGGTCTTCGCGATCAGCTCTTGTGTCCTCGGCAGGTTCCCCGATACGCTTGATCCAATCATGTCATTTCCTCCACTAGTCTGTTTGTCGCTTCGTCGCTACCTATGGGCATGAGGTGGAAGCCTATGCTGTAGGTTGAGAGGCTTGACTTTAAGTCGTCTACTACCTCGGCGAGGTGGGTGACGACGCCCTCAACGAAGTCGGGGCTCTTCTCCAGTTTCTCCAGGGTTGTGTCCCTGATCTTAATGCCGGGCATCTGCGAGACAGCTCGTAGCCGTCTCGGGGTGGATGTTGGTGCGAGCCCGATCTGCACATGGCGGTCCACCCTGTCGCCCCGTTCCTCCGCCTCCGCGAAGAAGTCCTCAGCCTCCTCGGCGTCGAAGCTGATCTGGCTTATGAAGTAGTCGAATCCAGCATCGACCTTCTTCCTGATGGTTTCCTGCTCGTTTGGGCGGTCGAATACGAGGGCACCACCGACTGTGAATCGGGTGCTGCCATTGATGACTTGCTCCGAGCCGCGGACGTTCGCAGTGCCCTCGTTGAGCCCCTTCACGATGCCGCAGAGCTCTATGCTGTTGACCTCCCAGACTGGCTTGAAGCCCTCCCTGTCACGCGGGGCGTCGCCTGTGATTATGAAGAGGTTGTGGTGGCCGAGCATGTCTGCCCCTATTATCTCCGACTGTAGGGAGAGTAGATTTCTGTCCCTGCAGCTGAGGTTGGGGATGACATCGATGTGCAGACTTTCCTTTGCTCTTGATCCGTAGGCGATGCTGCTGGCACGGAGCGTGGCCATCGGGTTATCCGTGACCGTGACAGCGTCAAGCTTGTCCGCTATCGGCGCGACTGAGTCGAAGCCGTTCATCTCGCAGCCTCTCGGGGGGAGGAGCTCGTAGGTCAGGGGGAATCGCTTCTCGAAGAGGGGTCATCACCTTTTCCTGAGCTTGTAGGGTCCTATCCGGCTGTCGACGTATGCTCCGAAGACTGGTGGGCACTCGTTGTCGACGAAGTCGCCGTCCCACCACTCGAACGCGAGGCACTCCTCTTCGGGGACCATGATGTGCGGCACACCTGCCTCGACCTTCAGTATCTCCCCGCGAACGAGGGGTATCTCAGTTATCGAGCCGTCGTACCTGACGTACTTGCCCTTACCCGAAATGAGCAGGGTGTACTGGTTGTAGGGGTGCTTGTGGTTGCCCCTATAAGCCCCCTTCTTGGTCTCTAGGATGGAGTAGAAGCGGCCATCCTTGTGGAACCCTTTGCCGGCACCGACTTCTATGAAGGTGCCCCACTCCTTAATGTCTATGAGTTTTGGCTTCCTCCGATTCATGGATGCCATAGGGGGGTTATTCCCGTATAAAGGTATTATTGACCATGAATATTCCTAAATGAATATCTTTCTGGGTTCTGTTTCGCTTGGTGTATATCTGTGTGCTCGTAAATAAGAGGTGGGGTGCTATCTTCGCCATCACGTTTCCTGATATTATCGTCACTTCTCGGATTTGAGACCTTTTTCTAGGCGATTTGGGGGCGGAGGCATGGCAAATGTCAATGCCTAGGCTGGTCGGGAAATCCCTCCCTGAATAAATTGCGCTATTTAGTATTCAGAAAAGAATATATTCCCAACCAGCTCCCGTATCCCCTCATGCTACCCGCGCTTGAAATAATCCCCGAGCGAAGGCGCAAGCTCGGCCTAACCCAGAGCCAGCTCGCCGAACTCGCTGGGGTGAGTCAGAGCTACATAGCGAAGCTCGAGGCTGGAAACATTGAGCCGAGCTACTCGAAGGTGAAGGCCCTCTTTGAAGCGCTCGACCGACTTGATCAGGAGAAGCAGGTCTCAGCGGGGCAGATAATGAACCGCTCGGTCGTGGGAATCCAGAAGGTGACCACGATATCGGACGCCATCGAGGTGATGAGGAAGAATGGCTTCAGCCAGCTACCTGTTATGGACAGCGAGCGTTCCGTGGGGAGCATAAGCGAGGGAACACTCCTCGACCACATGCTCGCCGCGAAGAAGAACGAGAGCCAGGCGAAGACCGTCTCCGAGATCATGGACGAGCCCTTCCCGCAGGTGGGGGAGGATGCCCCCGTGAGCCTACTAACGAATCTCCTCAAGTTCTACCCGGCCGTGCTGGTCCAACGGAAAGGTGGGATCGTTGGGATAGTTACCAAGGCGGATCTGCTCGGTATACTTACTTAACCACGCCGGGGAACAAACCTTTTAGAGGCTCGCCGGCGCTCTCCTGATTTATGAAGTTCAGCCGAAAGGCGATGATATCCATCGCTGTGATAGTGGTGTTGATGGCCTCTGGGCTCCTCGTCTTTACACAGTTCCTAGGGCAACCGAAGGAGATCGTGGTTCTCGAAACCTCCATGGGTACAATAGAGATCCAACTAGATCGCCAGCACGCCCCTATAACGGTCAACAACTTCGTCACATACGTCAAGGCAGGTTTCTATGATGGAACAGTCTTCCACAGAGTTATGCCGGGTTTCATCGTACAGGCGGGTGGTTTCATTGTGAACAACACCGAGAAAACAACCAACGCCCCGATCAAACTTGAATCCAACAACGGGTTGAGTAACCTCGCCGGGACGATAGCCATGGCGAGGTCAACTCAGGCAGACAGCGCAACGAGCGAATTCTACATCAACCTTGTTGATAACACGAACCTCGACTACTCCTCACAGAACCAGGGGTATGCCGTTTTCGGAAAGGTCATATCTGGTTTGGACGTGGTTAGCCAAATCGGAAAGGTACAAACATCTACGCGAAACGTAACCATCTCCGGTTACGGCGTATATCCCTTCACGGATTGGCCAGTACAAGATATAGTCATCACCAAGGCCTACATGAAGCCGTAACCCTCAAAGGGTCAAGCTTTCTATAGCAACCCATGGGGGACGAGTCAGTCTACACCAGCTGGATGTACCGAGGGAGGAGGCCCACGAGCGACTCCGCCTACTTCGAGAACATGAGCCGCTGCGTCTTCCAATCCGGGCTAAACTGGGCGACCATTGCGGAGAGGTGGCCCGCCTTCAAGGCTGCGTTCGAGGGCTTTGAGATCGCTAGAGTCGCCGGCTACGGGGCTCCTGACATTGCCCGTCTTATGGGTAACGCGAGTATAATCAGGAACCGAAACAAGATACTCGCCACCATCCACAACGCCAGAGAGTTCGAGAGAATCGTGAAGGAGAACGGGGGCGTCCCCATATGGCTCGATAGCTTGGACAAATCGAACAACTACCAAGGCGTAATCAAGAGGGTCGCCTCCCGCTTCAAGCACGTCGGCCCAACCTCAGTACCCATTTGGCTATACTCCGTGGATGAGAACATCGACATCACCGACCTCGTCGAGGCTAGGTTTAGGAAGTAGGCTGCCAGTCACCGGGATAACGTGTATCCGAGCCCCACATACCCATTTAAGCCACCGCTCCCCGCGCGAACATGCGCGGGAGGTGGTTTCCAGACTAACTGATCAATCTTAAGCCTCTTTATACACTCCCAACCCTTAATTTTTTTCGAGTCCCAGTCTCAACGATCCCATTAGAGGCTGAGGATCTCTTTCTTTGACCCTAGGTAGTCTTCCACGAGTGCCTCCCCAAGGTTCTTCGGGTCAGCGAAGAAAACGCGCCCGTTGTTAACCTGGGCTATTCTCTTAGCCATCTCGCGTAGTTCAGGGTCGTCGTCAAGCATGACGACGTTTAGGAGTATGTCGTGTAGGCGGTAGAGGTGGACCTCTTCGATAACCGCTTCCATCGCTTTCTTGAAGCCGACGAACTCTCCGTCTAGGAAGTTGGGTGCTGAGTCAGTGATGAGGTGGGCCTGCTTGTTCCCGGGCTCCATCGCGACGGCTAGGCGGAAGGCACGCAGAGGTCTGCGTATGTCAGTGAACTGCTGGGGGACGGCTACACCGGGGAGCTCGTAAGGTTCCACCATCTTCATCTCCTCGCTGAAAGCGTAGATACGTAGCTTATCCTCGGGGAACTCCAGGCGCATAAGCTCGCTCAGTGCTAGAGCTGTCTCAACGGCTGCCTCCATCTTTCCCTTCTTCTTCATCGAGGCGCTTTGGTCGACGAGTACGCCGAAGTGGACCTCGGTGGCGTGGCGGCTCTCGTGTATGCGGAAGTCGCTCGTCTTCATCTCGCGAAAGCCTCCTCCCCTCTCGATGGTAGCCATCAGGGTGCGCTCTATATTTACGCGGTCGTATGGGTCCCCGGGCTCGTATGGGCGGTAGGTAGCGGCGAGCCACGGGCCGTGGCCGATGTCCTCGACCCTGTGAGCTCCGAGCCCCTTCCGAGCGAGGTTCATGAGTATGCGGCTGAGGAAGCCCCTGCCGAGGAGCTGGGCACCCTTGCTCGTTAAGATAACCCCATTTCCCCTACCGTCGAGGAGTCCCTTCTTCTCGAGGTCGCGCAGCGCCTCGTCGAAGTCCTCCTCACTAACAGCGTGAGGCTCCGAGTCGAGCTGCTCGATCTGCTCCTCAAGCCCCTCCATCTCCCCCGTGAGTTCAAGCTCCCGGAGCACATCCTCCTCCGACTCCCCCTCGAGGAGCTTCTCCACGGCCTTCATCATCATCTGGGACTTAAGTTGCTCAAGCTGCTCCTCGAGCTCCTCGCGTTTCTTCTGGGTTGCTTGGAGGCGCTCTTCGGCCTTCTTCCTGACCTTCTCCATCATCTGGGAGTCCTGGTCCAGGCCCTTCCCCATCTGCATCTTCGCGGCGTCCCTTAGGAGGTCCAGGGTGTTATCCACTATGTCACTGCAAGGGTTAGGTATTTGCACGGTTACTCCATCCGCTTCGGGGCGTAGGCGTTCTCAAATTTGGCTTCTACAAATTTTCCCGACGTAAGGGCGTGAGCGAGGAGCTCGAGGGCACTCCCCCTATACTCGCGGAGTGTGTTGGAGTCAACGGCTTCGGGGCTGTCCCT
>Ga0182021_10001929_pt1 | contig 24175 bp, 19 predicted proteins | sample 612E3MmetaG_FD_120493 | JGI IMG/M metagenome (GOLD analysis project Ga0182021, IMG submission 120493) | Permafrost microbial communities from Stordalen Mire, Sweden - 612E3M metaG (Illumina Assembly) | ecosystem: Environmental > Terrestrial > Soil > Wetlands > Permafrost | place: Sweden... | reverse complement strand
CGACATCGCCGCCTCCTCGCGCCTTGAGCTCGCCCCGCAAGCCCCATGCGCGCGACCCCTCCTAATTCTCGGACGGGCTCCTAGCCCGGCTTCGAATAGTACCAGCGACTTATATGTTCCCCAGAGATTGCCTTAGTGACAGCAACAGCAGCAACTTGGGACCGAGCTGTGTCAATTATAACGTCAGTGCGGTGACGGACGCCCTCAGCACTGCCAAAGCTCTTTCGTCAACTTTGGGATCCGCGAGTGGGACCGGATTGGTCATTTGAGGCGTGCGGGATTATCTTGGTCGGGGCATCCAGATTTGAACTGGAGACCTCCTGCGCCCAAGGCAGGCGCGCTACCAGGCTGCGCTATGCCCCGACCGGTCACAAGGCCATTATTCTAACTGGAAATCAGGCGACAGGCATCTTTTTTCGGCGTGGCAGTGCAATCCGGCAAGAAGGGCGGCGACGGCACGCGCACGGTGGCTGCAGCGATTCTTCTCCTCTTCGATCAATTGCGCATAGGTTCGGCCCAGCTCGGGAAGAAAGAAAATCGGGTCGTAACCAAAGCCGTTGCTGCCACTAGGCTCGCGCGCGATCTCGCCCAGGCATTCGCCTTCGGTTTCGAACGCAACTACGCCCAACTGGGCCAAGGCCAGTACGCAGACGAATCTCGCCGCCCGCGCGCCGCCCGTCTGATCGAGTTCGAGTAAGAGCTTACGTATGCGATCCAAATCGGTGGCGTGCGGTCCCGCGTAGCGCGCCGATTGGACTCCCGGCCTGCCGTCGAGCGAAAAAACCTCGAGACCCGAATCATCGGCGAGCACAGGCAGATCCGTACCCATGGAGTAGCTGATAGCCTTCAATCGGGCGTTCTCCGCAAATGCCGCGCCTGTCTCTTCCACGTCCTTGTCGATGCCGATCTCATCAAGCCCCAGTACTTGCCAGCCGCGTGGCTCCAGCAGATCGCGAAATTCGCGCAGTTTGCCTCGGTTGCGGGTCGCCACGACCATCGTATTGGCTGTACCTCGTATTTTCATGCCGCGTTTTGCCGATTGCAGAATTCATCCCGAAAGCACTTGCCCTGCGCCCTCGCCGGCAATTTCCCGAAATGGCTTACGGAAAACAGAGTGCGCCGCATCAGCCCTTTTTCAGCCCAAGGCGTGCGAGGTTGATTCCGCGCGCTGCCAGGGCGGATTGCTGGGCCTCGACGACCTGTTTGATTCCAAGCGCGCCGAGCTTAAGCATGATCTGAAGCTGCTCTGCCGTGAAGGGTTGTTTCTCGGCCGTTCCCTGGATCTCGACGAACCGTCCGTTGCCGGTCATAACCAAATTCATGTCGACAGCCGCCCGCGAATCCTCCTCATAATTCAGGTCGAGGCAGGGAGTCTCGCCGATGATGCCGACGCTGGTGGCGGCGACGAAATCGACGAGCGGCGAGAACTCGAGCAATCTCTTCTCCATGAGCCGGTGGATTGCAAGCGCCAAGGCGAGAAATGCGCCGTTGATGGATGCCGTGCGCGTGCCGCCGTCTGCTTGAAGTACATCGCAGTCGATCAGGAGACTGCGGATTCCCAGCATCGAGAGATTGACTACACTGCGCAGCGTCCGGCCGATCAGACGCTGAATCTCGACCGTGCGGCCGGATTGCTTGCCGCGCGCCGCTTCGCGCGGGGTGCGGGTGTTGGTGGAACGGGGCACCATTCCATATTCAGCAGTGACCCATCCCTGATTTGCCTGATAGAGAAACGGAGGCACCTTGTCCTCGATGCTGCAGGTGCACAACACCCTGGTGTCGCCGACGGCGATAAGTACCGACCCTTCGGCATGTTTGGTGTAATCCAGGTCAATTCGAATTTCCCGCATGGAATCAGGTTGTCGACCGTCATTTCTCATGAACCGCCCGCCCTTTCTGGCATTACAGGATTCGAGATTCGAAATTCGAGATTCGAGATTCAATACTCTTAATCTCGAATCTCGAATCTCGAATCTCAAATTCAATAGGACATTCTACATCATTTCCGCAGGTCGCAGGGTGGAACCAGCATCACGGAATATTGTCTCTGATTCTGCAAAGCCATCAAATGGAATCTCGAGTGGCGAGTTTTTTACCTGCCCGCATCATATTGAAATTACTGACACATCGGTCGCTCGAATATGTCCACACCACCGACGATCACAGGTTGAATTTGCCCGGGGATTCTCCTAATATTGATTGATGGCTTACTATTATTCCAATTCCCCTTCCGCTTTTTTCGGGGGTCCGATAACAAAGTCGGTCAAAACGCTGATCACGATCAATGTTGTCGTGTGGGTTCTCCAGATACTCACCCGCGCTGCCGGCGTCAACTTCATCGATTTGTACTTCGGACTGATTCCATGGCGGATCACTCATGAGTTCATGCTCTGGCAGCTCGCCAGCTACATGTTTCTGCACGACGGATTCTTTCATATCTTCATCAATATGTTCACACTGTACATGTTCGGCAACGATTTGGAACGAGTCTGGGGACCGAAACGATTTCTCACCTATTATTTCGTCACCGGCATTGGCGCCGGACTCTGCTCCTACATCGTGGGAGTGAACGCCTTGAGCGTGACGATCGGGGCTTCCGGCGCGATCTACGGGTTGCTGCTCGCCTATGGACTTCTTTACCCCGAGCGGCTGGTGTACCTCTATTTTTTATTTCCCGTCAAAGTCAAGTGGCTCGTGTTGTTCATGGGTGTGATTGCCTTCCTCTCTTCGATCACCGCCAGCGCACCGGGGGTCGCGAACGTTGCCCACCTCGGCGGAATCCTGGTCGGCTATGTTTTCCTGAAGGGGCGCAACTGGTTTCATCGTTACGAGGAGTTTCAATCCCACCGGCGCCGCGAGGAACTCAAGCGGCAGTTCGAGGTGTACTACTCCGAGCTGCGGCACAAAATTGACGACGAGAAAAAGCCGACTATCCATTAGCGCCGGGTGACGAGTTACGCCTGACGAAGGCATAATCCTTCAGCCGGCACCCATCAGAAGGCGGGGCCGAAGGTGAAATAGAAGTCATAGCGGCCGCCCGTGCCCCATCCCCCCGAAAAGCGAATTGGGCCGATCAACGTGTTGAAGGCTAGTTCGGCGCCGGCTCCCTGATATAGATTGAAATAATACGGAGCGCTGGCACGGCCGCTGACAGAGACCGCGTTGAAATAGGCGGAAAGGTAGCCGTTATGGACAAAACCAAGTGGACGAGAGAGCCATTGATAGCGGTACGCAAACGCGGCGATTCCCATCTGGCATGCAGGGATCTCATCGAAATTGAATCCAAGGAGTTGACGCGGCCCTCCTTCGGAGAAGTTGAACCCGCCGAGATAAAATCGTTCGTAAAACGGGACCGAGCCGTGTTCGTGGCCCGCGGCGATATAGAGCTGCGCCGATGCCTTTTTCGAAACCTGGAAATAGCGTCTGAAATCCAGGGAGTAATTGGTGAAGCTGGCATCGCTGCCGAATTTTTTGCCGCGCTCGTCGATCCGCGCGGACAAAAGCGTTCCGCTGGCAGGGAAGAGCTGCGTGTCGAGGGTGTTGAGTTTAAAGTTCAACCTCAGCCCGGACAACTGAAGCGCGCCGGCTTGGCGATAGGGTGCGGTGCCGCCGGTGATCGTTGCGCTGTCGGCCTGATAACCCACCTCGAATTCCGATTGCTTAAAAACCGTGCCGATCATCAACTGTCCACCGATCTGCCTCCTCGTGAATTTATCCACGAGGGTTTCGTTTTGGATGTCCAAATACTCGCGCCGGTCGAGATGTACTTCGGGCGCAATGTAGAAAAAAGGCAGCCGAGGGAAGGGAATGTACTGCAAGGTGGCGAAGTCACTGTCGATCCCGCCGAACTGGCTTGAAATCGTGAGCGTTGAAGGGGAGCGAAAGAGCTGACGGGACCGAAGCTCGGCCAGCGCGACCAGGCCATAATCGGGATCGTAGCGAATGGCGGCGCCCAGGGTATTCAGAGGGTTTTCCCGCAATGTGTAGGTGAGGTTATAGGCATTATTTCCCGCGGGCGCGAGGTGAAAGTCGACCTCGTCGAACAGTGATGTGGCGTATAGCCGGCGCAGATCCTTTTCCAGAACATTGATGTCCAACGGCTGGCCTACGCGCGCAGTTACGGCATTGCGGAGCTGACTGGCAGGGATGGCCTTGAGCCCCTCGAAGGAGACTGAGGCTATCGTCGGGACGACCGACGGCGCGAGCTGCGGAACCGGCCGTTCGGGCACACCTGCGAGCAGAGCCTTCAGGGCGGGGAGCTGCTTTTCCGCTTCCTGGGCGCCGATTTGGATTATTTGGGGAATTCCGGCATAGTCGATTCCCGTGTACTGTTTTAGGTCCGGTTGCAGAACCAGGTCCGCAAGTCTGCGATTGCTCTCCACGCTGCGCTTCATCAGGAGGCTGATGGATTGATCCAGAACGTCGATGAACGTCTTGATCTGATCCTTCTCCAACAGGGGGGAGGTCACATCGATGGCAATCACGATATCGGCGCCCATCGCGCGCGCGACATCGGTGGGCAGATTGTCGACCAGCCCCCCGTCCGCGAGCAACATGCCATCTTTTTCGACGGGCGTGAAAAGTGGAGGGGAGGCGATCGACGCACGAATCGCGTCGGTCATGGACCCGTCGCGAAACACGTATCGGTCGCCCGAGATGAGGTCGGTGGCCACGGCGCGAAAGGGAATGGCCAGCTTGTCGAAATCAAAGCCGGCTGCGATCGTGCGCTCGGTCGTGAGGCGGTCGAGAATCTCAACCAGCCGCTGGCCGGCGAGAAGACCGCTGGGCAGCTCCGGGATCCATCCGCGAAAATAGAGTTCTCCTTGATAACGGGCTCTGACTCGCGCCAGCAGTGGAGCGAGGGACAAGTCGGGCTCGTTGCTGAAAACCGAGGTCCAGCCCTCCTTTGTGAAGATCTGCTCGATATCCGCGGCTTTGTAGCCGAGTGCATACAATCCGCCTACGAGCGCGCCGAAGCTGGTGCCGGCAATGCAATCAATGCGGATGCCCTCGCGCTCAAAAACCTTGAGCGCGCCGATGTGCGCGGCGCCTCGGGATCCACCTCCACTCAGCACCAAACCTACCTTCGGAGGAATGCGTGGAGCGGCAGGCGCGTAGGATGCGTTCAGGCAGACCGCGGCCAGAAGCAGAAGACAGAGGCGAGGCTGCCGACAAAGGCAGGGGAAGGCAGGAAAGGTTCCACGCACCGCTGCGTTCTTCTGGCGCCTCATGATCATTTCTCTGCACGACGCCGGAGGAATGCAGGCTCATCCAGGTCATTCTTAAGCGTGGCCAGCCGATAATCGATCGATTTTTCGGAGGCCGCATGGTGTTCGAGGCCCGCTCCACGCACGGCCGAGTCCGCGGAGGCGCCCAACGGAATCACGTTGGAAGCACGGAGTACGTCGCCGGCAGACCTCATGTTGAAGCCGGTGGCGATCACGGTGATCTTAATCCGGTCTCCCATCGATTCGTCGTAGACCGCGCCGAAGATCGTGTCCTCCGCGTTCGCCGCCTCCTCGATGATTTTGGCAGCCGCATCAACTTCCTGCAGCCTGAGGGAGTTTCGCGTAGCAGTGATGTTGATGAGGACTCCTTTGGCGCCGCGAATCGAGGTTTCTTCCAGGAGAGGGCTGGCGATGGCGCGTTGAGCGGCCTCCACGGCGCGGTTTTCGCCCTCAGCGATACCGGTTCCCATCAATGCCATGCCTTTGCCGGACATAATCGTGCGCACATCGGCGAAGTCGACGTTCACAATGCCGGGCAGGGTGATGATGTCGGAGATTCCCTGCACTGCCTGGCTGAGGACATCGTCGGCATAGCGGAAGGAGTCTTCCAGGAGCGCATCGGCGCCCATGGCGTAAAGAAGTCGTTCGTTCGGGATGGTGATCAGAGTATCCACGACTTCCTTCAGCTCGCTGATCCCCTGATCCGCGTGGGTCATGCGCTTCTTGCCCTCGAAGTGGAAGGGTTTCGTAACCACACCCACCGTGAGCGCGCCTAATTCTGTTGCCAGGCTGGCGACCACCGGTGCTGCGCCGGTGCCGGTCCCGCCGCCCATGCCGCAAGTGATGAAGACCATGTCGGCGCCGTCCAGGATTTCGATGATCCGCTCGGTATCTTCGAGGGCCGCCTGACGCCCGCGCTCCGGGATGGCCCCGCAACCGAGACCGCTGGTTAGCTTGGCGCCAATCTGCAGCTTGATGGGTGCCATGGAGCTGCGCAGTGCCTGGAGATCGGTGTTGGCTGCGATGAAGTCGACCCCTTCGATCCTTGCCTGGATCATTCGGTTCACCGCGTTGCCGCCGGCGCCGCCGATGCCGATCACCTTAATCCGGGCTGGAGGATGCCGGTCTGTGTCAAAACTCAATTTCGGTAGTGCTTCGTCGAACCGCAGCTTCTCCACTTGCATTGTTTCTCCTTCGCATTGAAATTCTAACTGCCTACCCACGACAGAATCTTGCCGACAAACCAAGGAGTGGTGTTGGCTTTGCCGCCCGCCGTCCTCGGGTCGCGGCCGTCCAGGGTCGCGAACATAGTAAGTCCGACAGCGGTGGCGTATACCGGGTGGACCAATTCCTCCGCCAAACCGGCGATGTTCTGGGGCACGCCCTGGCGCACCGGCATTTCCAGAATCTGTTCGGCCAGGGGCAGCATCCCGTCCAGCATGCTGCCGCCGCCGGTGAGGACAGCGCCCGAGACCAGGTGATCGCGGCAGCCTGCGCGTGCGATCTGATCCTTGATGAGTTCCAGCACTTCCACGGCGCGATCATGGAGTATCTGACAGATTATACGGCGCTTGACCTGGCGTGGATGGCGCCTTGCGACGCCCTCCACCTCGATGACTTCGTCGTCGGCGAAGCCATCGACCCTGATGCTGCCGAACTCCCTCTTAATGCGATCTGCTTCCTCGATCGAGGTCCGGAGCCCGACGGCAAGGTCACGGCTGAAATGCGTGCCGCCGACCGGCAGCACCGAACAGGCGCGCAGCGCATCGCGGGTGATCAGTGCGATGTCGGCCGTCCCCCCGCCGATGTCGATGACGGCCGTTCCCATTTCCTTTTCTTCCTGCATCAGAACGGCCTGGGCACTGGCGAGCTGCGGCAGGACGACTTTTTTGACACGCATCTGCGCCCTGTTGACCGCATTGATAAGATTTTGCATCAGAGCGCCGTCGCACGTGACCACGTGCACATCCACGTCCAGCCGCAGCCCCGTCAATCCCACGGGATTGCGGATGTCGCCACGATTGTCGAGGAAGAACTCTTGTGTCAGGACATGGACCACATCGCGGCTGGGAGGGATCGGCGCCGTCTGCGCGGCTTGGATTACGTGGGCCACGTCGTCGGTGGTCACCTCGTGGTGTTTTCCGTCGATCGAGATGGCGCCATGGCAATTCACGCCTTGAATGTGGTCTCCCGAGACTCCGACGGTGACCCAATCCACGGAAAGGGAAGACTTCAGCTCGGCCTCTTGTGCCGCGCGGCGAATTGCGGCGGCCGCCTCCTCGAGATCCACGACGATGCCTTTTCTCAGCCCGGCCGCCGGCGCGTATCCGCTGCCCAGTACTTCGATGCTGTCGTCTGGGCGAGCGCGCGCCACCAGACAGCAAATCTTCTCTGTCCCGACATCCAAACCACAAACTATTCTATCCTTCTTTCCCACGGCTCCATCCACTCCACTCGGCGAATCAGTTCCTGATCGTTTGCCGATTCACCGGCCTGGTTTCCGGTTTCGCGCCCGACGGAATCTTCGGATTGTAAATGATATCAGGGAAAAAGCGCAGATTTACCGACGCCATTTCACCATACTGCGACTTCACATCGTCGTACTGCGCGATGAAAGCCTGGAACCTCTTGAGAAAATCGTGGTCACCCAGGTAAATCTCGGCAGTGTCATTCACGAGCAGAATCTTCACGTTGCCCAAGTCGGACAGATCGATCTCGGAAACGGCACGCGTGAGATCGGTCGCCCCATGAGCGAGATCGGCCAGGACTTGAACCCCGAGACGAACGCGCGCCGAATTGTCCTCCTGGAGCACTCTATAGGCGTCAGGATTGTCGCCGCTCAGGCCGCTGAAAACCGGTGCATCGAGTTTCTCCGCATCAGGATCATAAGCCTGCAACAATATGCCCTCGCTGTCCAGGAGCTGCAGCTCGCCCCCAATTTCCCCAATCACGGAAGGAACCCGCTCCTCGATGTAAATCTTCAGACTCGAGGGAAGGACTCTGCGAATTTCAACCCTTCGGATCCATGCCTCCTGTTCGAGACGCTCGCGCAGCATGCCGAGATCGATGCGAAGGATATTGGACGGGATTTTCTGCCGGATGATCTTTTCGAGATCAACGGGGTGCAGATGCTTGCAGCCCTCAATTTCTATATTCCGGGCCCCGAGGATGTCGGACGCGTCTGCATATCGGTACACGTAGAATGAAGCCATTATTGCGAGCGCCACGGCGGCCCCGTACCCCAAAAGTCTAAGCGCGGACAACAGGCGCCCGGCCACGTGCCGGCCGCGCTGCGGTTTCTGAGCCGTCTTTTTTCGTGCGGGGCGTCCCTTGTCCGGCGGGATGACAACTGACTGCGCGTCATCGGGTTCGCTGTGGGTTCTGCCGGTATTGATATTCATGCCTGCGTTCTCCGTAGACTAAGCGACGCCATTTTCCAGAATCTCTTCGCCGATTTTCCACACGTCCCCCGCACCCAGCGTGATCAGCAGGTCTCCCGGCCGCAATCTTTCGCGCAGCGTCCGCACGGCAGCGGGGAAATCGGGTGCAAAGGTCACGTCCCGGTGCCCGTGCTTCTTGATCATCGCCACGAGCTTTTCGGCGTGCACGCCTTCCAGCGGATCTTCGCCCGCCGCGTAGATCGGCAGGACGACCACCACGTCCGCATGGTAGAAGGCGCGCGCAAACTCCTCCGCGAGCGCTTTGGTGCGACTATAGCGGTGAGGCTGGAACACGGCGATGATGCGCCGGTCCGTGGAACCGCGCGCCGCGCTTAACGTCGCCATGATTTCGGTCGGGTGGTGGCCGTAATCGTCGATGACCAGCACGCCGTGGTTCTCTCCTTTAATCTGGAAACGCCGGTCCGCGTTCTGGAACGAGCTCAGGGCCGCGATGATTTTCTCATCCGGTATTCCCAGCTCCAATCCGATGGCGACCGCGGCGAGCGAATTCAACACGCCGTGCTGGCCGGGGACCTGCAGGGAAAGGGCGCCTAGAGACTCGCCATGCCAGCGGATCTGATACGAGCATCCGAAATTCTGATATTCGATGCGGGAAGCAACCAGATCGGCCTGGTTGCTCGTACCGTACGAAACGATGCGCCTCTCCACTTGTGGAAGGATTGCCTGGACACTGGGGTCGTCCAGGCACAGCACGGCGGCCCCGTAAAACGGAACCTTGTTGACGAACAGCGTAAATGCATGCTGGATTTCGGCAAGATCGGCATAGTGATCGAGGTGTTCCCGGTCGATGTTCGTGACTACGGCCAGCGTGGGGCTGAGCTTGAGAAAGGAGCCGTCACTCTCGTCTGCTTCGGCGACAAGAAATTCACCCTTTCCGAGTTTCGCGTTGCTCCCGAAGGCATTCAATCTGCCCCCGATGACCACCGTTGGATCATAACCTCCGCGAACGAGCACGGTAGCTACCATCGACGTGGTGGTGGTCTTGCCATGAGATCCTGCGATGGCCACGCTGTATTTCAGCCGCATGAGCTCCGCGAGCATTTCCGCGCGGGGAATCACCGGAATCTGAAGTTTCTTGGCCTCGAGAATCTCCACGTTGTCGGAGCGCACGGCCGAAGAGACGACCACCACATTGGCGTCGCGCACATTTTCAGCGGCGTGGCCGGCGAAGATTCTGCCGCCCAATGCGGAGAGCCGCTGCGTGGTTGCACCCGGCTTGAGGTCAGAACCGGAGACTTCGTAGCCGAGGTTGAGCAGCAGCTCCGCGATTCCGCTCATGCCGATGCCGCCGATGCCCACGAAATGAATATGTTGAATCTTCTTGAACATGATGTCGTTTCCTGCGCCGCAGGTTCCTTATTGCGTTGCCTGCGCCCCTGAGGCGAGCTGTTCGATCAGGTTCGCAATCTGAATCGTCGCCTCTGGTTTCGCCAGCCGGCGTGCCGCAGCCTCCATACGGGAAATCTTCTCGGGATGCTCCATGAAAAATCGGATTTCGCGTCCCAGGCGGCCCGGTTCCCATTCGCTCTCGGGGATCATCCTGGCCGCGCCATGCTTCTCGAGTGCGCGCGCGTTGCGGGTTTGATGATCGTCGGCCGCGCCCGGGAAGGGAACCAGAATGGCCGCTCTCGCCGCCGCCGTCACCTCGGCGACCGTGCTCGCGCCCGCGCGCGCAAGAATCAGGTCGGCATTTTCAAACTGCCGATAAATGTTCGGGAAGAATGCCTGGACGTCGCCTTCCACGCCTGCCACCCGATATGCACGCCTCACTTCCTCAAGCTCCTTCTCGCCGGTCTGATGCACCAGTCGCACGACTGCTCCCAGCTCCCTCAGCTCTGGCAGAGCCGCGCAGACGATGGAGTTCAGCGCCCTGCTGCCCTGACTGCCGCCGTAAATCAGCAGGTTGAAATCGTCCGCACCGTGAACTCGTGTGCGGATGCAACGGAATTCCTCACGCACCGGGATTCCCGTCACGATTCCCTTTTTCCGGAAGTACCGGCCCGCATCGGGAAGCGCAAGTGCCACGCGGTCGACCACGGGCGCCAACAGGCGATTCGCCAGGCCCGGGTACGCGTTGGGCTCCATGATCAGCGTGGGCTTGCCCAACCACCAGGCTGCGAGCACCACGGGACCCGACGAGTAGCCCCCTACACCCACCACCACACATGGGGCGAAGGTGCGAATTATACGCCGCGCCTGCAAGAGGCTCCGAGGAATCAGCAGAAAATTCCGCACGGCCGGCAGCAACCCCATTTTCTTAAGGCCCGCTGAGACGATGAACTCAACCCGAAAGCCCTCTTGAGGAACAATGCGTGCCTCCAAGCCTCGGCGCGTGCCCACGAACAGAAAATCGCGCTCTGGGTCGCGCCGCTGTAACTCGCGCGCCAGCGCGATGCCGATGTACAGATGCCCGCCTGTTCCTCCACCGGCGATCATGACCCTGCTCGATTCAGAATTCCGCATCTGACTCAAGCTTTCTCGACATAATTCGAGATGTTCAACAAAATCCCTGTTGCCATCAGGTTCAACAGTAAGGAGGAACCACCCTGGCTCATGAAGGGCAGGGCGATGCCTTTGGTGGGCATGAGCGCGAGCACCATGGAGATGTTTATGAACGCCTGCATCACCACCATGAGCGTGATTCCCAGCCCGAGATAGAAACCAAACTGGTCGGGCGCCTTGAGCGCGATCTTGATGCCCCGATAAAAATAGAAGAGAAATGCCAGACACACCAGGATCGTGCCGATCAGGCCCAGTTCTTCGCCGATGACGGCGAAAATGAAATCGCTGTGAGCTTCCGGAAGGAAGAAGAGCTTCTGTTTGCTTGCCCCCAGACCCAGCCCAAGGATGCCGCCGCTGCCGACCGCGGTCAACGATTGGGAGATCTGCCAGCCTTTACCTAAAGGATCCTGCTTGCTGTTCAGGTAGGTGGCGATTCTATGGAATTCGTATGGGAAGAGAAGCACGGCGAGGCAAACGGAGGGTACGCCAGTGATAATCGCGGCAACAACATATTTCCAGCTCAGTCCGGCAATAAACAGCAGCACGAAAACGATGAGCAGGAGGCAAACAGACTGCCCCAAGTCCGGTTCGATCCCAATCAGGCCTGCAAACAAGGCCACCAGTAGGAGGCAGGGAAGCAATCTCTGCCGGAACCGATTGATCTCCGACTCGTGACGTTGCAGATAGGCAGCGAGAAAGATCAAGAGCACGATCTTTGCAACTTCGGAGGGTTGGAACGAAACCGAGCCGTGACGCAACCAGCGGTGAGCGCCGTTGACTGCGGGCGCGGCTCGCACAAGGATCAAACTCGCGATGCTTCCAAGCACCAGCGCGGCAAGCAGGCGTTTCCTCTGCCAGACGTGGTAGTCCGTGTACATCAGAGCGACCATCAGCACATAGCCGACACCGGCGTAGACCAGCTGGCGCAGAAAAAAATAAGCGGACATGCCGTCGTGTTGGTAGGAAGCCAGAACGGAGGAGGCGCTGTAGAGCATCACCAGGCCAAATATCGCGAGCGCATTGGCGGTGATGAACAGAGAACGATCGCTGGTTGCTTTGTAGGCCATGACTTTTCCCGTCTACTTCGCGGCAAGGCCGCGCACGGCGTCCTTGAAGACCCGGCCGCGATGTTCGTAATTCTGAAACATATCAAAACTGGCACAGGCGGGAGCGAGCAGCACGGTGTCCCCTGGGGCGGCTTTCCGGCTGGCAGAGAGCACCGCTTCCTGGAGGCTCGCAGCACCGCTGGATTCGACGACATCGGACAGAGCATCGCGAATCTTTCCCGCAGCTTCGCCTATGACGATCAAGTGCTTCACGCGCTGCGCGGCGAGCGTGCGCAACTGGGAGAAATCTCCTCCCTTGTCGCGCCCGCCGGCAATCAGCAGGATGTGGCCGGGAAAGGACTCCAGGGACTTGATGGTCGCATCGACGTTTGTGGCCTTGGAGTCGTTGAAGTACTGCACTCCGTCTATCTCGGCAACCCATTCGAGACGGTGCTCGACGCCGGCAAAACCGCGGACCACGCCGGCCAGTAGGTCGGGTTCCACTCCGGCCAGTAAAGCAATGGCGCATGCGGCCAGAACGTTTTCAAGATTGTGGCTGCCCTTGAGCTGAATGATGTCGGTGGGGAACAGATCAATCAAGCCCCGATGATCGCGGTACACCACGCGGCCGGCTTTGACAAAGGTCCCTTTCGGGACCTCTGCCAGGCGGCTGAAATAAACGACGGAAGAAGGCATCTGACCGGCGATTTCGACCGTGCGCGGATCATCTGCGTTCAACACCGCGAAGTCGGCGGCGGTCTGATTCATGAATATGCGCCGCTTCGCGCCGGCGTAGTCGTCAAAGTCGCGATAACGATCCAGGTGATCCGGCGTCAGATTGAGAATCGCGCCAACAAAAGGTCGAAAGCGATCAATGGTCTCGAGTTGAAAGCTGGAAAGCTCGACGGCAAAGACGTCGTCCGGGGTCGATGTTGCCGCGAAGCTGATAAGCGGCTTGCCGATGTTTCCCGCGGCGTACCCACTGAGCCCGGCGCCGCGCAAAAACTCCGCGACAAGTGTGGTGGTGGTGGTTTTGCCGTTCGATCCGGTGATGCCCAGGATGTTTCCCTTTAGATGGCGGAAAGCAAGCTCGACTTCCGCAATGATGGGAATGCCGGCCTGGCGGCTTATTTCGAACAGGGGAAGGGAACGCGGGATTCCGGGACTGATGATCACGAGCTGGCAGCGGCGGAAACTCTCCGGTTTGTGACCTCCCAGTTCGAGGACAAGTTCGCCCGAGGAACGTGCCAGCTCCTGCAGCGCCCCAAGAGAGCTCGCGAGCTCATTCTGGGTCTTCAGATCGGTCAAGACCACGCGCGCGCCATGGGCGAGTAGGAACTCGGCAGAGGCGAGGCCGCTACGTGCCGCGCCGGCGATCAACACCGTCTGTCCTCGATAAATCTTCTCCATCTCGCCGTTCATTTCAGTTCTTCCTTAGCGCAGCTTGAGCGTGCTGAGGCTGAAGAGTGCGAAGACTATCGCGATGATCCAGAATCGGATCACGACCTGGTTCTCATCCCATCCGGAAAGCTCAAAATGATGATGCAGCGGCGCCATTTTAAAAATACGCTTTCCCGTAAAACGGAAGGAAACGACCTGCAGAATCACCGAAACGGCTTCCAGGACAAAGACGCCGCCGATCATCGGGAGCAGCAGTTCCTGCTTGATCAAAACCGCCACCGTGCCGATCGCACCGCCGAGAGACAAAGATCCCACGTCACCCATGAATATCTGCGCCGGATGTGCGTTATACCATAGGAATGCGAGAACCGCTCCTACCAGGGCGCCGCAGAAAATAGTCAGCTCCGCGGCGTACGGGTTCTTGATCAGGTCCAGATATTCCGCGAATTTTGCGTTGCTGCTGACGTAGCACAAAACCGTGAGAGCTGACGCGGCGATCAGTACGCATCCCGCCGCGAGCCCATCCAGCCCGTCGGTCAAGTTGACTGCGTTGGAGGAGCCCACCAGGATGAGCAGCACGAACAAGACCAGCGGAAAAGGAATCACGAGGAGCCGCCAGCGATTCATCTCCGGCGTGAAGTTTTTGAAAAACGGCACGCTCAGGCGCATGTCGAAAAGGCCGTGCAACGACAGGTAGTAGAGTACCGCGCAGACTCCAAGCGCGATCACGCCCTGATAGAAGAGCTTTTTTCGTCCGGTCAATCCGAGCGATCGCTTGCGGACAATCTTGAGGTAGTCGTCGGCGAATCCCACCAGGCCAAACAGAAGAGTTGCGATCACCGCCACCCAAACGTATAGGTTAGTGAGATTTGCCCACAAGATCGTCGGCAGCAAAGTTCCGACAAGAATCAGAATTCCACCCATTGTGGGAGTCCCTGCTTTACTCCGATGCGAGGTTGGGCCGTCCGCACGGATCTGCTGTCCGATTTGGAACTTTCGCAGACGCGAGATCAGGACCGGGCCGAGAAGCAGCCCCATGACCAGCGCCGTCAAGCTGGCGGCGGCTGTCCGGAAGGTCACGTACTGGAACACCCGGAAGGGAGGTATTAACTGATGAAGAGAGAAAAGCAGGTAGTAGAGCATCAGCCGGCCATCTCCGCGTATCCGGAGCGCAAAGCCTGGACCATCTTTTCCAGATGGATACCACGCGATCCCTTGATGAGCAACAGATCTCCCGGCTGCACATTTCGATAAACGAAATCAATGGCCGGTTCGATTTCCGTGAAGAAATGAACCTGGGTTTCCGACATGCCGGCAGCTGCGGCGGCTCGCACGATTTCGCACGCGGCGCCCTGCACGCCCACGATGACATCTACGCCGCTTTCAGCCGCGAGCTTTCCGCACTGGCGATGCAATTCCTCAGAAGACTTCCCGAGCTCGAGCATTTCTCCCGCGATGAGAACGCGCCGCAAATAGCGCGGCACCCGCACCAGTGAGTCAATCATCAGCATCAGTGCCTGCGGGTTGGAGTTGTAGGAATCGTCGATGACGGTAAACCCTTCCCGGAAATGCAGCACCTGGCCGCGCATGCGGGCCTGGCGCAGATGCCTCAAGCTCTCCACGATCTGCCCGGGATCGATCGAATAGCGGCGTGCAAGGGCAACCGCGGGGAGCGCGTTCATGACGAAGTGCGCGCCGCACAGCGGAAGAATCGCGCGCCGTCCTGTGCCATCGCAGATCAGACGAAAACGGGTCTCCATCAGGTCCGTCACTTCAACGTCATCCGCGCGGATATCGGCGTCTGCGGAAAACCCGAACGAAATGCGATCACCGGCATGGCGCGCGGCAATAGCGCGCACGAGGGGATCGTCGGCGTTGTAAATTAAGATTCCGCCGGCCGCGATTCCCTCCGCCAATTCGCCCTTGGCGCGCGCAATGGCCTCGACCGAGTCGAAGAACTCAAGATGAACAGGTGCGACGTTCGTGATCACCCCCACGTCGGGGAGTGCGATGCGGCACATCTCCGCGATCTCGCCCGGCGCGCTCATCCCCATTTCGAAAATGCCGATGTGATCGTCGGGGCTCAATCCGAAGAGGGCGAGCGGCAACCCGAATAGGTTGTTGTAATTTCCGGGAGAGCGGTACACGCTGAATTCCGTTTGCAGGACCTGAGCCATGAATTCCTTCGTCGTCGTCTTGCCCATGCTGCCGGTGATGCCGACGAGACTGCCATGCCAGCGCCTGCGCACGTCGGCCGCCAGGTTTTTCAATGCCTCGTGCGTGTCCTCCACCCGCAGCAGGATTTTGTTGGCGGAGAATCCCTCTGGGATCTGGTATTGGAAGTCAACGACGGCTCCGCATGCCCCTTGCTGCAGAGCTGCCGGCACGAAATCATGCCCGTCGTTGTGTGCGCCGCGAATCGCGAAGAAAAGGTCGGATGGGCGCAGCGTGCGGGTGTCGATCGAAACTCCCGACAGGGAAGCACTCCTCGATCCTGACACCAGGACTCCCCCGGTGACTTCTTCCACTTGTGCTGCCGTCATGTGAGCCATAACCAGATCCATCAAAATGTCCATTGCAGACCGCAAGCCGCCATATTTCCGGTCGTGTATCGTCGGGTTATTGATGTAGCTCGCCACTGTCTCGATCTCCTTGAGCATTGCGCAATTCGTGAATGAGCTCTTGAGCCACCACTCGATCGTCGAAAGGGAATGATTGGGTGCCGATCCATTGGTGATTTTCGTGCCCCTTGCCTGCAAGGAGGACAACGTCGCCGTTGTGCGCCATGGCTAAGGCGGTGCGAATGGCTTCCCGCCGGTCCGGCAAGAGGCGATAGGGGGCCCGGCCTTGCTTCAGTCCGGGCTCGATCTCGGCAAGGATCCTCAACGGGTCTTCCCTGCGAGGATTGTCGGATGTGGCAATGACGAAATCGCTCAGCCTGGTGGCAATCACGCCCATCATCGGACGCTTCTTGCGGTCTCGATCCCCGCCGCAACCGAAGACGGTGATCATGCGGCCATGCGTCAGTTGCCGGACCGTCAGGAGAAGTTTTTCAAGCGCATCCGGGGTATGGGCGTAATCGACAATGACGGTGAAATCCTGGCCGCAGCGAACCGGCTCCAGTCGTCCTGGGACGCCGCTGAGCGATTCGATTCCCTCGCGGACGTGTTGCGGGCTGATGCCCAGGCTAAGGGTTGCTCCAGCGGCAGCCATGATGTTGTAGATGTTGGGGCGTCCCACGAGCCGAGTCTCGATGTGCAACTCGCCATAAGCGGTCGCAAGATGAAGGGAGGTGCCATCCATCCGCAAGCGGGAATCGAGGACGCGGACGTCGGCATTCGTGGCAAACCCATAACTCACGGTGGTGATCGGCACTTCCGACATAAGGCGCTGCCCGTACGTGTCGTCTGCGTTGATCACAGCGAAACGGATGCTGTTGGCGCCTTCGTCGGTGAACAGTATGCGCTTGGCCTGGTAGTAAGACTCCATGTCATGGTGAAAATCGAGGTGCTCCGGCGTCAGGTTGCAGAACACTCCTACCGAGAAATGTGTGCGGTAGACCCGCTTGAGAATCAGGGCGTGAGAAGAGACTTCCAGAGCTCCGTGCGTGCATCCGGCACGCAGCGCCTGATCGAGAAAGGCCGTCAAGTCGCTGGCTTCGGGAGTTGTGTGTACCGCCGGAAATGGCAGGTCGCTGATTTTCATCTCAATCGTGCCGCTCGTGCAGGACCGCAGGCCGGCCTGGCGGAAGATCGCATCGACGAGGTAGGATGTGGTGGTCTTGCCGTTGGTTCCGGTGATCGCGACAAGCTGCATGCGAGAGGCTGGGTCTGAAAAGAAAGCACGGGAAGCCTCAGCAAGAAATTCTCGTGCGTCCTGCACTACCAGCACCGGAAACTCATGTCTAAGGACGAGGTCGCGATCGACGGCGACGGCCGCGGCTCCACGAGCCACCGCATCCTGGACATACCATGCGCCGTCGGTCTCTTCACCTTTGATGGCGATGAACAGGTCGCCTGCCGAAACCCGGCGGGAATCGTAGGATATGCCGCGAATCTGCACCTGAGGATCAACTTCGATGGCAAGTCCTGGAATCCTGCGTATCAATTCCTGCAACAGCATGGCTTGGCGCCTCAGCGTTTACCCCGTACTCGTGCGCTCATTTCAGGTCCGGCGGCGGGGACGTGTGGGCCGGGGGTGAACTTCGGATTCGCCGCCGGCTTGCTGCTTGCAAAGGTAACGGCACACGACTCTCCCCCTGCAATCCGCGTTCCCGCTGGTGGATTTTGGAACACTGCGATGCCGGATCCAGAGGTCTGGAGTCTGATTCCCAGATTCTGGCACTGACGGACCACGCTTCGTTTCGACATGCCGTAAAAGTCCGGCACCGTGACACTGGATGATTCTGCGCGAATGGTGATCGTGCCGTCCGGGTTAACACCTTCGTGCTTATCCGGAGGCGCCATGAGGGGAAGGATCGGCGTGGCGTTCGGAAGGAAATCCGCAGAATCAGCAGCCATTCTGGAGTTGATCTTCTGAGGCTTCAGTGGCAGCGTGGGATCCGGAGGAATGTGAAGCTGAAGCAGTGCCTCCTGGGTAATCTTGCGGAAAACGGGCGCGGAAACGTCGCCGCCATAAATTGCCCCTTTGGGTTCGTCGATCTGCACGAGCACGGAGATCCGCGGCCTGGGCAAGGGAGCAAAGCCGATGAAGGATGCAACGTACTTGGAGTTGGAATAGTGACCGCCGACGATCTTCTGGGCCGTGCCGGTTTTCCCTGCGGCACGGTAGCCTTCCAGCGCCGCCTGTTTGCCAGTGCCCCGCAGCACCACGCCTTCGAAGGCATCACGAACCGCGGCGGCAGTCTCTGGCCGCATGATGCGCGTTCCCTCAGGCTCGTTGACTTTTACGAGATTGCCGTTTTGATCGATGATGCGGTCCACGACGGAAGGACGTACCCGGATGCCTCCGTTGGCGATTGCGTTGATGGCCGTCAGAATCTGCATGGAGGTAACGCCCACTTCCTGGCCAAACGAGATCGCCGCTACAGAAAGGCCCGACCAATGTTGCGGATCCCGCACAAGCCCCACTATCTCTCCCGGCAGATCGATGCCGGTTTTCGAACCGAAACCGAATGTCCGAAGGGCCTCGTACAGCCGTTTCTCGCCCAGACGCAGTCCGAGTTTAGCGGCGCCGATGTTGGAGGAATACTCGAGGATTTCGTCGAAGGTCAGGACGCCGTAGGGCTTGTGATCATGGAAGACGTGCCTGCCGACCAGCATGGAACCCATCTGGCAATCGATCGGGTCGTCCGGCCGCGTCAACCCGGCTTCCAGTGCGGCAGTCGCAACCACCACCTTGAACGTCGAACCAGGTTCGATGAAATCCGAAATCGCGCGGTCGCGCCAGAGATCGGGTGCTGATTCATTATAGGTATTGCAGTTGAAATTCGGGAAACCCGCGAGCGCCAAAATCTTGCCGGTATCAGACTCCATCACGATCGCCACGCCATGAGCGGCCCCGGCATCGAGGACCCCGGCGGAGAGCTCTCTCTCTGCGATGTACTGAATCGAACGGTCGATGCTCAGCACCAGCGAATTTCCTTGGACCGGCGGCTTTTCCACCTCGCCCCGGAAGGAACGGCCGCGCGCATCCACATCGAAAGAGATCTGTCCCGGCGTCCCTTTGAGGAGCTGGTCGTATTGCATCTCGATTCCCGCACCGCCGTCACCGTTCATGTTAACGAAGCCGAGTGCCTGGCTTGCGAGTTCTCGGTTCGGGTAAACTCGCATGCTCTCTTCCATCAGATACACGCCATCGATTCCAAGGGCCGCGACACGCGCCTCGTCCTTGGGATCGATTCTATGTTTCACGTACATGAAAGACTGGCGCGCTGAATTGTTCATGCGCGCGGCCAGTTCCTTCGGGTCAAGGTTCAATATGGAGGCAAGACTCTGAGCGGCGCCGGCCTTATCTGTGATCTTGCGAGGATTAGCGGCCACGGCGTTCACCGTGACACTCGTGGCTAGCTCATCCATGTGAGCGTCATAGATCACGCCGCGAGGAGGGAGTATGGCCTGTGTCAATTGTTGGTGTGATATCGCCAGCTGTACAAACGCTTCATGGCAAAATACTTGGAGTTGTGCCAGGCGTCCGAGGATGATGCCGCCCCATAGGAAGATTCCGCCAATCACGAACGTGACTCTTACTGGATTGGACCGCTTCCATTGTTCGGTCATCGTCGATTGTTTCGGTCATCGTCAATTGTTGGAATTGTGCGCGGCGGGTTTCCTCAGCTGAATATCCGTGCGCCCGATATTGGCCAATATCGTGCCTCCTGGAGGATCCACTCCGATCTCATGAAACCTCAGCACCACTCTCTGGTAAGGTCCCAATGGCTCCATGGCCAGATCGTTCCGCGCCATGAAGTCAATACGCTCGGGGCTCTTGAGCGTCTCCTCCTCGGCAATCAGGCTGTTCTGGACGCGGACCAGGGCCTCTTCCAACTGCTTGGACTGCTGCAGGGAATATCCCAGACTCACGATATGGCTCCGGATCCACAAGTAACCCAGAAGAGAGCTCGCAATCATGAGGAAGCAAAGGACACATGCCAGCAGATCCCACACGTTGCGCGCATCAGTTCCTTGGGGAATGCGATAATTTCGTGTTCCCACATCGGCCGACCAATCCGTCATCATAGTTTCAGCCCCTTCTAAAGTGAGGCGATCATCTCGGAAAATCCGAAACTCTAAGTCCGCTCCAGCCCTCTCAGCTTTGCGCTTCGTGCGCGTGGATTTGTGGCCAGCTCAGCATCGCTTGGCGTCCATGGACGAGGCGGCACCAATCGGGCGCGTGCCTGGCGAGGGCAAGAGCACAATTCAGCCGGGCGTTCGCATACGCAGGCTCCCGACAACATGCGGAACGTGCGCTTCACAATGCGGTCTTCCAGAGAATGAAACGACAGAACCGCCAGCCTGCCCCCCGGCCGAATAAACGATAGGGCATTGATCAGGAATTCCTCCAGGCCTTCCAATTCCTGATTGACCGCAATGCGCAGCGCCTGAAAAGTCTTCGTGGCCGGGTGGATCGTGCGCGGCCCCCTGCTTCCCACCGCGTTCCTGACAATGGCGGCCAGTTGCGAACAGCGAGTCACACGGGCACGCTCGCGCGCGGCCACTATGGCCGCGGCGATGCGGCGGGAATAGCGCTCTTCACCGTAGCGATAGATTATGTCGGCAAGCCGTTCGGCTGACAGATCGCTGATCAGGTCTGCGGCCGTCAGACGTTGCGTACGATCCATGCGCATGTCCAGCATGTCGTCGCTCTGAAAACTGAATCCACGCTCCGGATGCAGGAGCTGGTAGGAAGAAACCCCGAGGTCCACCAGGATGCCGTCGATCGGTTTGATTCCCAGGTTGTTGAGAACCAGCGGGAGATTTTTGAAATTCTCGTGCAGCAGGCGGGAGCAGTCCGAGAAGGGTTGCAGGTGGAGACGGGCCATCTCCAGCGATTCCCTATCACGATCCAGCCCGATCAGCAAGCCACCAGGCTGTATGAGCTCGAGGATGGCCCACGCGTGCCCTCCCAGGCCCAGGGTCGCGTCAACAAATATGCCGCCTGGCCCGCACTGGAGCAGGTCCAGTACCTCCTCGCGCATTACCGGCAGATGTTCGTGCGCAAAGCTGTTGGACGGATTGTATGTCATGCCGACCTGCCAAATGGCTCTAACCATCAGTCAATGCCCTCTGGAATCAAACTCCCTGCGCCGCCAGCTCATCCCGATCTTCGTCGGTCAAAGGCTCTTCCTGCATGCTTCGACGGACCATCTCGTTGTTCCAAACCTCAAGGTGGTCATGTTTACCCATCACGACGACCTCGCCTGATAGCTGCGCATCCTCCCTCAGATTCTGCGGTATCAGGATCCTTCCCTGCGGGTCCATGGGCGCCAGCATGCCGTAGTAACTGGTGTTTCGGATCAGTTTCTGCTTTGCCTTGGAGTAGCGTGGGGGAGCATGCAGTTTTTCGGAGATTTGCTCCCAGATTGGAATCGGATAAATCTGGGCGCATTTGCCGTTGTCGCTCGTGACGAAATAAACATTGCCCTCCGTCTCGGGCAGGTCGCGGCGGAACTTCGCCGGAATTTTCAGCCGGAACTTTTCATCGATTCTTGCAGGATAGCTTCCCCAGAGCATCGGCTCTCAACCACTCTAATGTTACGTTATCTCAAGGAACGACAATAAAACGGGGAAAACCAGATCTTAGCGACCTCTAATTACCACTTTAGACCACTTTCGACCACAAACAGAGAATAGAGCCGACCCTTTTGCTATGTCAAGTAAGTTTTTAAATTATTTGAACTTTCGCGAGGAATCCAAGAGGATTCTATGTAAGAATTAATGAAGACTCAAGCAATTCATTGGCCACCGGCAGATTTTTCGATGATTTGGCGCTGGATTTCTCAGCATGTCAGGAAAGTCCTTTCATGTTACCATTATTGCCCGCACCCACAGGAGGGAATTGAGTGAGAGTAGGGATTGTTGGGCTACCTTTAGTCGGAAAGAGCACGATTTTTAATCTATTGACTTATGGTCATGTGGACACTTCTTCCTGGGGGGGCGGCCGGGGAGAAGCCCACATCGGGATAGCCCAGGTGCCGGACCCGAAACTGGAACGGCTGGCTGCGATTTTCCAACCAAAAAAAATCACCCATGCAGCGGTGGAGTATGTCGACCTGCCCGGCCTGGCGCGCGGCGAAGGCAAGTCCATAGAATCGAGAGAGATGAGCGCTTACCTGAGCAGCCTCAAAAATATCGACGCCCTGGTTCATGTCGTGCGCGCGTTTGAGGACGAGACCATTCCTCACCCCGAGGGAAGCGTTGATCCTGTGCGCGACATTGGTCTTTTCGAACTCGAGATGATTTTTTCCGACCTCGCCATCATTGAAAAGCGTCTTGAGCGCCTGTCCAAGGACCTGAAAAAAGCCAAGACTCCCGAACTCGAGCTGGAAGATGCAGTGCTATTGCGCTTCAAGGCCGCCTTGGAACAGGAACAGCCGTTGCGCAATCTGCTCCTGACTGAGGAAGAAGAGAAGAGGGTGAAGGGATTCACATTCCTCTCCGCCAAACCGCTTCTTCTGGTTTTGAACCTGAGTGACCTGCATGTTTCCAAGATCCCTCGCGTAGTTCAGGAGTTTGGGCTGGAGGCTCTGGCGGCGCAGGCAGGCATTGGCATTACGGCCGTATGCGGCAAGATTGAGGCGGAGATCGCCAATCTGCCGGAGGATGACGCTCGTCTGTTCAGGGAAGATCTGGGGCTGGAGGCGAGCGGGTTGGACCGCATCGTTCAGAAATCGTATGCCCTGCTTGGATTGGTTTCTTTTTATACTGCCGGCGATCCTGAAGTGCGTGCATGGACGATATTCAGAAACACAACGGCCCAGCAGGCGGCCGGGGTCATTCATAGCGACTTCGAGCGCGGCTTCATCAAGGCGGAAGTGGTTTCTTACGACGACATGATCCAATGGGAATCCTTTCAGGCTGCGCGAAACAAGGGCGTACTTCGCCTGGAGGGAAAAGAATACCTCGTCCAGGAGGGCGACGTGATCCTCTTCCGGTTCAATGTATGAGCGCTTCCAGACTGGTCCTTTGCGCCGGTACTTTTGCCGCATTTTTATTGACATTTTGCTGGGCATCTTCAGAAGGTCTTCCTGCGGACGCTGATTCGTTCGGCAAGGAAATCCGCGTAATCGAATTTTCCGCGGATGGGCCACTGGAGCGATCTCATTACGATTGCTGCATCGGTTTGAAGCCAGGCGACACCCTGACGCGCACGGGCTTGAAGGCAGCCATCCAAGCGCTCTATGACACAGGAAATTTCTCGGAGATCGCAGCGGAGGCGTCCGCGGAAGGCGATGGAGTGCATCTACGATTCCGCTTGATGCTCAGCACCTATTTCGACCGGTTCATTCTTCCGCGCAGCGTGGATTTGGCAGGCCGCTCCCCGGCCGAGGCGATGCCTCTCCCGGTGGGAGAACGGTTTTCGACCCAAAGGCTGGAAGAAGCCAGGCAAGCCGTGCTTAAGTACATGCACGAAAAGGGGTACTATCAGGCGGATGTGAGCACGAGCATCGTCCGAACTGCGCAGAGCCGCCAGGTGGATACCACATTTACAGTTCACGCAGGACAGCTGGCCACGATCCGCTCTCTGGCTGTTACCGGTGTGTCGCCTCAGGAAGCTGCCGCAATCCAGCATCAGTTGAAGATCAAGGTCGCGCAGAGGTTCGCACGCGGCCGTGTTCGTAAGCGGCTGGATGTTTTGAGAAACGACCTCGTGAGCCGAGGGTATCTCGAGGCCGAACCGCAGCTCGCTGAATCTTACGATCCGGGCGACAATTCGGTCGCTCTCGCCCTTTCGATCACCAACTTCGGGCAGGTGCGTATTGTAGTAGCTGGATTCAAACTTCCTAAGGATCAACTGCGCCGCCTCATTCCGGCCTTGGCGGGAGAGGGGTTGCGGCCGGAACTGCTGCAGGAAGGCT
>Ga0182021_10001928_pt1 | contig 24180 bp, 17 predicted proteins | sample 612E3MmetaG_FD_120493 | JGI IMG/M metagenome (GOLD analysis project Ga0182021, IMG submission 120493) | Permafrost microbial communities from Stordalen Mire, Sweden - 612E3M metaG (Illumina Assembly) | ecosystem: Environmental > Terrestrial > Soil > Wetlands > Permafrost | place: Sweden... | reverse complement strand
TGCAAAGCCCACGATATCGTCCGAGCCTGCCAGGGCTGAAGGAAGGGCGACCGCAGCCAGGAAGTTGTTCTGCTTCGTGCTGAGGACCTTGTCCGAGAAGGCAATCCCCGGGGTGACGACCTCAATCACATCTCTTTTTACAAGCCCTTTGGCGAGCCTTGGGTCCTCGAGCTGCTCGCAGACGGCCACACGGTGGCCGGCTTTCAGCAGTTTGGGAAGGTAGGAATCGAGCGCATGATGGGGGAAACCGGCGAGAGGGACCTCTCCGGCCGCGCCGTTGCCGCGGCGTGTCAGGGTGATCCCGAGGACACGCGAGGCGATCCTGGCGTCCTCCTCGAAGGTTTCGAAGAAGTCCCCCATCCGGAACAGCACGATCGTGTCGGGATACTTCGCCTTGACCTGGGCATACTGTTTCATCAACGGCGTGGACATTCGCAGCCGCTCGCATATGAATGACGCGGATGTCAATCAAGCAAAATTCGAAGGGAAAAGCAACGAACCTGGCGCTGGACGAGGGGCAGAGCGGAAAGGTCGGGATTGAGAGACGACCGTAATCGTCCGGAATGCTTGCTCGTGGGACCGTGAGAAGCGCCGACTGAACGAAGGGGGAGCCGGAAATGGAACCCGCCGGGACGGTCATGTTGCCGTCACAGCGGGATGGAAGCGAGGCAATGGGGTCCGGAGGGACCAGTATCTACATCTGGTTGGCGGCAATCGAAGGGAGCCGATAGCTCTCCCACCAGTTCGTGATGTTGTAAGTCCGCACGTAATACCCCGGATAGTACGGAGGCCGGAACGTGGGATCCTCGAAGCGTGGATCGTACCGATAACGCTTGGAGAACCCTGAGGTAAGATTCGAGCCGTTGAACTGCCCCACGGCGCCGCGGGTTTCCTGCACGATGGAGCCGATCAGGTTCAGTGTGCCGTCGATCCCGCGCGAATTGTAGTTTTCTGCCATGAACGATCCTGTCCGTGCGAAGACGGCGGCATCGATCTGGCAGTTGCTGTTGTTGGCCGTGTTGTCGGCAACGACGACGTTCTGGTTGGCCACCAGTCCGAGCACATCGTCGCTGGCCCCAACCAGAGGATCCTTTTCATAGAGGATGTTATCCTGAATGTAGACATCGGTCATGGAAGCGATGGAAAGGCTGCCATCCACCGTTCCCGAGACGTTAACGCGGCCGTCGCCGAGTATGACACCGTCAAAGGACGGGTCGGCGAGGCGTATCGAGTCGATGATCGGTCCGGCCTGCGTCGAGCGGATGTAAGCCTTCCCGTCACCGCTTGCCGCGGTCCCGGGAGAAAGAGTGATCCAGATGTTCCCCGCGTAGTGCTTCCCGCCGGCATTGGCAGCGTTGATAAGATCCGACATATCGGACGGGAGGTCGATCTGGGCGATCCCGGTCTCGTATCCCTGCTTGTAGATCGCATGGTTGGTTCCAGTGCCCGGTTTCGGGTCAAACTGCTTGGAGGTCGTTGCCTTCTCCATAAAGACCGGCTTTCCATTGACATGGAGGTTGCCGTTGGAGTGAACGCGCCCCCACACCGTGTCTCCGGTGACCCAGAAGACATTCCCCTCGTTGTCCGTCATCCAGGCGAACAGAGTGAAGCTGTTCCTGCGGTTCCGGTTGAAATAGACCTCGATGGTGTCATGAAGTGTCCCCGCATACCAGGTCGAAAAGCTCGAGACGCTCCGGAGCATGACCCCCGTCGCCCCAAGGTCATTCATGGCTGCGGTGAAGCTGCCGTGCATGGAGCTGTCGTTCAGCGACTGGGAGATCGACCCCATCCAGGTGGTATCCTGGTAGAACTTCGCGAGACCGACATTTGCCCCGGCCAGCGCGAGATTGTGGGAAGCCGTGGCATCGTAATAGGCTCCCATGGTACCGGTCGCTTCGACCGCATACCTGTTCAGGTTGCCCCCGATCGTGCTCAGGACCACCCCGAACCCGATCGTGTACATGAGGCCGGCTCTGCCGATCATGGTGAAGTTTCCTTTCGGATCAGGTTAGCGGCGTGAATTCTGGGATGCGAGCCTGGTCTGCTGCCAGAGGGAACTGGAATACAGTGCATTGCGCTGGCCGGTCTGCACAGCCCATGTCGGCCTGTACGGCGCGTATGAATTCTGGACCTCCATAGTTACTTCCACGACATGGATTTCGGTCAGACGATCGGCGGGGACCGGCATGGCGAGTGTATCCCCGTCCCGGGTGAAGTATCGCAGCGTAAAGAGCGTCACCACTCCCACGTTCTGTTTCGTACCGCCGTTGAGGGCGCGGTAGAGGAACCGGTCCTGTTCGTTCTGTGTCCTCGAGAGCTCGCTGACGGGGCCAAGCGTGTAGCGCACGGTGTCCAAGCTCGTCCCGGACCGGTCCATGTCGGTCAGGAATGTGATCGAGGAGGTATCGGCAAGGAGCACGGTCTTCTGATTTTCCGGGACCCCGAATCCCATGTTCCGGAACTCCCCTTCCACCATCTGGGCGACGTTGATCAGCATTTGCTGGACGAGCATGTCGCCGTGCGATGTCGCCTGGGTCTCCAGCGCGGTATCGTTAGCCGTGAGAATAATAAGGAACAGGGCGCCGCTGAAGACGAGCGATGCAATCAAATCGAAGATTGTAGCCATGCCCCCTCCGTTTGTACGGTCGGTCAGTCAAAGTGGAAATAGCCGAACACCAATGAGGTATGGAGCGTGTCCAGGCGTTCTCCTCGGGATGCGGGGGGGAAGCTTCTCCAGGTGGCAAGGTCGAGCCGTTTCACAAACGTTCTGGCTGCAGAGATTGTGGTGACATTGTTCGGGTCGACGTAGTGGACGGCAAACCGGGTCATAAACCTCTTGTTGGTCCCGCCCGGCTGCTTTTCCACCCTGAGTCCATTGAAGTCGTCGAAGTCGTTGAAATTCTGGATGCTGTCTTCGGCTGAGCAATCGGGGCCGAGGTTCGCCGGGAGTGTGAGAAGGGTCGCATTGGCTATAGCAGCATCGGAGCTGTCGGTCACTTCATCAAACGACATGCCCTGCGCCAGTTCGAGGTACGACGTTGAGATCGTCGTTTCGAGGATCCCGTCCTGACCGTTCGCGATATCGTCCCCTGTGGAAGCCACCAGTGTGTAGAAATTCGTGAGGATGGTGGTAAGGAACAGAAACGAGGCAATTGTCAGAATGGTCTGTCCCGTACTCATGTCCGTCTTTCGCTCCGGTAGTGGTTTGCAGTTCTGTTAATGAACAATCCTGATGCCACAGAAGGCCGCAATATAGCAGGAAATAGGACACCCTGTGGGAGGGGTGAGTGGAGATGGGATGCATATTTCTATTGATTTGAGGGGGTGGAGCGGGTTTCTTCAAAAAGATGAGGCGCGGCACACCCGGGGAGGGGATTGGGGGCCGGAAGAACGGACATAAGAGAACGGATGCGGGGATTATCGCTTTTGAAGCACCGGAGGCAGAAGCCGCCTCGTGCTCCGGTATCAGCTGCCTTCGAGCATGGAGAAGACCCCTTCGATCCTGCCCAGGGGAGCGGCGAGCTGCACGCCGGCGACCTCTCCGCGGACGCGCTCGTAAGTCTCGCGGGCAATGAGGACTCCTTCTGCGAATCCCTCCTCCTTGGTGGAGGTCTTGCGCATCCGGTCGAGGATATCGGGGGGAACACGCGCTCCGGGGACTTCGTTGTTCATGAACTCGGCGTTGCGGTACGAGATGAGCGGCCAGATGCCGCACAAGAGAGGGAGCTTCACATGTTCGATCCTCCTCATGAAATTCTCCAGGATTTCCAGGTCAAACACCGGCTGCGTAATGAGATATTCCGCCCCCGCTTCGATTTTCCAGTCCAGGCGGCGGAGCTCTTCGTCCATATTGATGGCTCCGGGGTTGACGCCCACCGCGATGCTGAACCCCGTCGGTTCGCCGATCGGGTTTCCGGCCAAATCCAGACCGTGGTTCAGGCGGTTGATGAGGTTGGTGAGACCGATGGCATCGACATCGAAGACCGCGGTGGCATCGGGGTACGTGCCCAGTTTGGGAGGATCGCCCGTGATTGCCAGGACATTTCTGAGGCCGAGCGCCCAGGCCCCCAGCAGGTCAGACTGCATGCCGATGACATTCCGGTCGCGGCATGCAAAGTGAAGGAGGGTTTCGATGCCCGCATCGCGCTGGATAAGCGCAGTCATGGCAAGGGCCGACATCCGCGCGGAGGCGCGCGGGCCGTCGGGCACGTTGATCGCGTCGATGCCGAAGCGATGGAGTCTGCGGGCCTTCTCGATCTCCCTGGCCGGCGACACCCCTCTCGGGGAGACAAGCTCCACAAGAGTCACGAACTGGCCGCGGGCGAGCTTGCTGGCAAGCCTGGATTTGTCCTTCTTCTCAACGATCTTGACGGTTTCAGGAGCCTTGACCTTGAGGTTGATCCCTTCCGTGTCCATCCGCTTCGAGGGCTGGAGGGCCTGAACCGCCCGCCGGATTGCCCGAATGTGTTCGGGGTTGGTGCCGCAGCAGCCGCCGACAACGGACGCGCCCGTCAGGATGAACCGTTTCGCGTATTCCGAGAGATACTCGGGGGACATCAGATAAAGGTTTCGGCCCCCCACACTCTGCGGCAAGCCCGCGTTGGGCTGCACGGAGATCGGAAGATGCGTGATCTGCTTGAGGTGCTCCAGGGCGTCAAGCATGGCTTTGGGGCCGACGGAGCAGTTCATACCGATCACGTCCACCCCGAGAGGCGAGATCTCATTGACAAACGACTCCAGCTCTGCGCCGCTAAGCATGCGCCCATCGTCGTTGACGGTCACCTGAGCCATGAGCGGAATGGTGCTACTCAGTTCCTTCACCGCCCGCACCGCCTGGACGAGTTCGCCAAGATAGGAGAACGTCTCGAGGACGATCAGGTCCACCCCGCCGTCGAGCAGCCCCTTGATCTGGTCTTTGAACGCTTCCTTCGCCTCGTCGAAGGAAAGCTTTCCGAGCGGCTCGATCTGGACACCGAGGGGTCCCACCGATCCTGCCACGAGAGCCTGTTCGCTTGCTGCGGCCCTGGCTATTTCCGCCCCCTTCTTGTTGATCTCATACGCTTTCTTTTCGAGTCCATGCGGCGACAGCCTGAACCTGTTGGCGCCGAATGTATTCGTTTCGATCACGTCGGCTCCCGCGTTGACATAGTCCCGGTGCACGCTTGACACGAGATCGGGAGCAGTCAGGTTCAGCTCATCGAAGCATGTGTTGATGTAGATCCCTTTTTCATAGAGGTACGTACCCACCCCCCCGTCGAAGACGACTATCCCCCGGGAGAGCTTTTCGCGGAACCCAGACATGGTGGCCTCACAGTGCGCTGTTGACAGCAAATGTAGCGAAAAGGGGGACCAGTCTCCACCGGTATAAGGCAGGAGCCGTGGAGAGATGCGTCTAATTTCTGGAGTTCGGCACCATCCTGTGACCGGTTGTGTTATTCCTATGCCCGGCTGAGTCACCCCCCTACCATGAAAGGAACGATGATCGTTGGCGGGCATGCGGTTTCTGGGCCGTTAGCGGCCTCTGGAGCGGGACGGGGGGGGGGGGGGGGGCCCGGCAAAGGCTGCCCTTCATGAATCTTTCCCGCAGGAATTCCGTATGCTGATGAATACCTCCACATTCCCGAAAGGTGCAGAGATGTATTCTCTGAAAGACGTTACCCTGTGTCTGCTGGGACTCACCGTGGCCGCGGAAGTGGCCTTCGCGCAGCAACGGGACCGGAGTAAAGTCCCCGATCAGTACAAGTGGAACCTTGCCGACATTTATGCCAGCGATGAGGCGTGGAGAGCCGACAAGGAGAACTTCGTGAAGAGGATGCCCGAAGCGGAGAAGTGGAAGGGCAAGCTTGGCAGCTCTGCCGCCAGTCTCGCGGGGTGCTTCGAGTCCTTGAACGACCTCTCCAAGCAGTACGCAAAGCTCTCCGTCTACGCCAGCATGATCTCCGACCTGGACACCCGGGATCCGAAGAACCTCGCCAAGGTCCAGGAGATGGGACAGATCGGTTCCGAGTTCGGCGCTCTCATCAGCTACATCCAGCCGGAGGTCCTGGCCATCGACCGGGCCACGATCGACCGTTTCCTGAAGGAGGAGCCGCGTCTCAAGATCTTCACGCATGACCTGGATGACATTCTCCGGCGCAAGGAGCATACGGGCAGCGCGAGCGAAGAGAAGATCATCGCCGACGCAAGTCTGATGGCGGACGCGCCGTCGAGCATCTTCGGGATTTTTGCCGACGCCGACTTTCCCTATTCCGACGTCACGCTATCGGACGGAAAGACCGTCAAGCTCGACAAGGCGGCGTTCGCCCTGTACCGGGCCGTCCCCAACCGCGAGGACCGCAAGAAGGTCTTCGCAGCGTACCTCGCGAGACTGAAAGATTACGAGCGCACATTCGGGACACAGCTCTACGCCGAGGTGAAGAAGGACATGTTTTACATGAAGGCCCACAAGTACTCCTCGAGTGTCGCGACGGCCCTCGACGCCAATAACATCCCGGTGGAGGTCTATCACAGTCTTGTCGACAATGTGAATGCCAACCTGGGCACGTTTCACCGTTATCTCAGGCTGCGGCAACGCATGCTGGGCGTCGAGCAGCTCCACTATTATGACATGTATGCCCCGGTGGTCAAGAATGTGGACCTGACCTATTCGTTTGAAGAGTCTCAGAAGCACATCCTTGCCTCGCTGGCCCCGCTGGGGCCGGAGTACGTTTCAACGGCAAAGGAGGGGCTTTCGAACCGGTGGGTAGACGTCTACCCGAATGCCGGGAAGCGTGCGGGAGCGTATTCGCAGGGGGGCGCCTACGATGTGCACCCCTATATGCTGCTGAACTATAACGGCAGATATGATGACATGAGCACGCTGGCCCACGAGCTGGGGCACACCATGCACAGCTACTACTCGAACAAGAATCAGCCGTTTAACCTGTCACAGTACACCACATTCGTGGCGGAGGTCGCCTCCACGTTCAACGAAGCGCTCCTGATCGAGCACATGCTGAAATCCACGAACGATGACAACATCCGGCTCTCCATGCTGGGAAGCTACCTGGACAACATCAAGGGAACCGTGTTCCGGCAGGTGCAATTCGCCGAATTCGAGCTGCGGATCCACGAGATGGCCGAAAAGGGTGAGACGCTTACCGGCGACGTCCTGGATACTCTTTACCTGGGCATCACACGAAGGTACTACGGCCACGATGCAAAGGCCTGCGTGGTGGACGACGAGGTGAAGTCGGAGTGGGCGACCGTTCCGCACTTCTATTATGACTTCTATGTGTTCCAGTACGCCACCTCATTCACCGCCTCCTCCGCACTGTCGGAGAAGGTGCTGACGGGGGACAAGGCAGCCACCGCGCGGTATCTGAACCTGCTGAAGTCAGGAGGATCGGACTACCCCGTGGCTGAGCTCAAAGCGGCCGGCGTGGACATGACCACATCCGAACCGCTCCAGCTCACCATGAAAAAGATGAACCGCCTTATGGATGAGGCCGAGAAGATCCTGGACAAACAGAAGAAGTAGAAGGCAACGAACGAGGCTGATTGAGCAGGCGCGGGCGGGCGGAGGAAAAGGACCCAGTCAAGCAACGTGAGGGGGGAGCGGAGATGGACACCCGGGGAAGGGGGAGCCGGACCTGGCGGTGAGGGCGAAGTCAGCGGAAACGCATACAGGATGGGCAGGCAGAGAGAGGGTGTCCGGTCTTGCGCGGGAATCAGAGGCTCCGGGAGGATTCTTCCGGAGCCTTTACCTTTTACGGGATGACAGCTGGAGGAGACTCTCGCAAGCGCATGGCCCCCGTCCCTGTGCTGTCTTCGGAACGAGAACATCGCTGTTCAGGGGTTCACCTGGCTGGGGGGGGGGAACTGCCCACAGACGCCGGCGAGATCATCGCCCAGATTTGAGCGCTACTCCAGAGACTTTTCCAGGGCGAGGTAGTGCTCGTGGACTTTTGCCGCCGCCAGCTTCATTTCCTGCAGATCACCGGCGGAAGCCGCCGCCGCGAACTGCTCCACCGCTTGGGACAGATCTTTCCGCAGACCGGAAAACTGTTCGCCGCGCTCCTTCAGACTCTCAGGGAGCACGGCAACGTTCAGCAAAGCCATCTTCTGCTTCAGGAACTGCCCCGATTCCTTCATCTTCTCCACAGAATCGCCAGGCATGTAGTAGTGGTAGAGCATGTAGAGTCCGGCATGGAACTCGTCGAGCTCCCTGAGCGGGGGCCGGATAGCGCGGACCATCATTTCGTACTGTGTGTGAAGCTTCTCAGCCGCATCGAGGAGCGCCCGGTCCTCCCCGGACTCCACGGCTTTCCTGTACCCTGCTGCGGCGAGCTGAAGCTCTTTCAAACGTTGATCCCATGCCGCCCTCCGCTCGCGGAGGATTCCGGGGAGTTCTGCTTTCGCAACGGCACTCACTCCACCCTCCACCTGCGGCAGGAGCGCCGCCAGGCGGCCCGTATCCTTCTTCGGCCAGGCTCCGTGCCAGATCTCAGCAATCACCACATGGAAGGCCCTGAGGGCCGGCACATCCGTGCTTGTCTCCGCCGGTCTTCCGGGTTGTTGAGCGTGGAGGACGCCGGGGGCGGTGAACAGCAGTACAGCAAGGAGCGGGACATGCTTCATGGTGGCACCTCTGCTGGATCGACATGCCGGACACAGAGACGGTCAGTCTCCACGCCCGGGGGTGTTCATGGCATGATCATGCAGGCCCTATTTGTATGCCTGCAGCACCTTCATGTAGTTGGCCCGCTCGAAGGCTGAGGGGTCGGCGACCGATTTCTGGCTCATACTCCCCTTGAGCTGCGAAACCGAGATATACTCATGTTCGAGCATCCACTGTTCCATCCGGTTGAGGATGGCGGCCACGTGCTGCGGACCATGTTTCAAGAGCGCAGAGGCCAGCATGGTGACATCGGCACCGGCCATGAGCATCTTGAGCGCATCCTCGGCGGTGTGGACGCCGCTGGTGGCCGCCAGGCTTGCCTTCAGCCGGCCGAAGAGGATGGCGATCCAGCGGAGCGGCAGCCGCATTTCCGTCTGCGTGCTGAGCTGGAGGTTTGGCGTGACGTCGAGCGATTCAAGGTCGACATCGGGCTGATAGAACCGGTTGAACAGCACCAGACCGTCCGCGCCGGCATTGTCGAGCCGCTGGGCCATGTGCGCCATCGAGCTGAAGAACGGACTCAGCTTCATGGCCACGGGGATCTTCACGGTTGTCTTCACGGCACTCAACACCTCGACATAGCGGTCCTCCACGTCGGTACCGGAGATACGCGGGTCGGTCGGGATGTAGTAGACATTGAGTTCGATTGCATCCGCGCCGGCTTCCTCGATCCTTTGTGCATATTTGATCCAGCCGCCGGTGGAAATGCCATTCAGACTCCCGATCACGGGGATGCCGAGAGACTTTTTCGCGTTATGGATCAGCTCGACGTATTCCTCGGGTCCGAGGTTGTAGGACTGAGGTTCGGGGAAATAGGTGAGCGCTTCGGCAAACGCCTCGGTGCCGTAATTGAGGTAGTGGTTCAACTCTGCCTGCTCGTGGGCGATCTGTTCTTCGAAGAGCGAGTACATCACCACAGCTGAAGCCCCGGCGTCTTGAAGTCTCTTCATGACATCGACGCTGTGGGAGAGCGGGGAAGCCGCAGCCACGATGGGGTTTTTCAGCTTTATACCGAGATACGTTGTTGAGAGGTCCATTTCAGGCCTTTTCCTGCAGGTGATGGATGACGATTCTGTGGAATGCCTGCCGTCTCCACGGGCTTCCCCCCGCCGGTCGGGGCGGGAGGAGGCGGGGCGGGGCGGCAGCTTCGGAGGATGCGCCCTTTACACGGGGTCGGGAGCCGACGCCTTGCCGTTGCCGTTCTCCTGTGCGAGCTCCTCATAACGCTTCCAGCGCTTCTTGACGTCCCCTTCGGCCAGAGCCATGAGTCTCCTGGCGGCTTCGGGGTTGCTCTTGGTCAGCATCTTGTATCTCGTCTCCATATAAGCGTACTGCTCGAAGGTGGTCTTCGGCGCTTTGGAGTCGAGCTTGAAGGGGTTCTTCCCTTCGGCTTCGAGCATCGGGTTGAAGCGAAAGAGCGGCCAGTGCCCGCTTTCCACGGCGGCCTTCTGGTTTGTCATCCCGCGGGCCATGTCGATGCCGTGGGCGATGCAGTGGCTGTACGCGATGATGATGGAGGGGCCGTTGTACGCCTCGGCCTCGATGAACGCCCGGATGGTCTGCATGTCGTTGGCTCCCATGGCCACGGCAGCCACATAGACATTACCGTACGTCATCGCGATCATGCCGAGGTCCTTCTTGGCCGCCGGCTTCCCGCCTGCCGCGAATTTTGCGACAGCGGAGCGGGGGGTGGATTTCGACATCTGGCCGCCGGTATTGGAGTAGACCTCGGTGTCGAGCACCAGGATGTTCACGTTCTTGCCGGAGGCCAGCACATGGTCCAGCCCGCCGAAGCCGATGTCGTATGCCCACCCGTCGCCGCCCATGATCCAGACGCTCTTCTTGACCAGGAGGTCCGCCAGGCTCAGGAGGCTTTTGGCCTCGGGGCTGTCCAGCGACGTCAGCTTCTCCTTGAGCGAGGCAACCCGCTCCCTCTGCTCGTAGATTCCTGCTTCGCTCGACTGGTCGGCTTCCAGGATTCCTGTGCACAGCGTTTCGCCGATCTGAGGGGCAAGCCGGGCCACGAGTTCCCGGGCCATTTCGTTGTGCTTATCGATGGTGAGGCGCATGCCGAGACCGAATTCGGCGTTGTCCTCGAACAGCGAGTTGGACCAGGCCGGGCCGCGGCCTTCCTTGTTCTTGGTCCACGGGGTGGTGGGAAGGTTGCCGCCGTAGATCGATGAGCAGCCTGTGGCGTTTGCGACGACGGTGCGGTCACCGAAGAGCTGGCTGACCAGCTTGACATACGGCGTCTCGCCGCAGCCGGAGCATGCCCCGCTGAACTCGAACAGCGGCTGCAGGAACTGCGACCCCTTCACCGAATCGACCCTGGCTGTCCGCCGGTCGGCTTCGGGGAGATTCAGGAAGAAGCTGAAATTGGCCTTCTCCGTATCGCGGATCGGCGGCTGAGGCGCCATATTGATGGCCTTGAGCCGGACCTCGGTCTTGTTCTTGGCCGGGCAGACCTCGACACAGAGTCCGCATCCCGTGCAGTCTTCTGGGGCTACCTGGACCGTGTACTTCATCCCCTTGTATTCGGGGCCCTTGTAGTCCATGCTCTTGAAGGATGCCGGCGCCGAGGCCAGTTCCTTCGGATCATAGACTTTGACGCGGATGGAGGCATGCGGGCAGACGATGGCGCATTTGTTGCACTGGATGCATACAGGGATGTCCCACACCGGGATCTCGAGGGCGATATTTCTCTTCTCCCACTGGGCCGTCCCCGTCGGGTAGGTGCCATCATCCGGCATCGCGCTCACCGGGAGCGCATCGCCGAAACCGGCCATGATCTGGGCCGTGACTTTCTTGACAAAGTCAGGGGCTTCATCGGCGACCACCGGGGGCATGGTGATCGTGCTGGTCACGGAAGCCGGGATCTTCACCTCGAACAGGTTCGCAAGGGTCTGGTCGACCGCCGCGAAATTCTGCTGGACGATCTCGTCCCCTTTCTTCCCGTAGGTCTTCTTGATCGAGTTCTTGATGGCCTCGATCGCCTGCTCGCGGGGCAGAACGCCGCTGATGGCGAAGAAGCAGGTCTGCATGATCGTGTTGACGCGCGCACCCATGCCGGTTGCCTGGGCAACCTTGTACCCGTCGATGACGTAGAAGCGGATTTTCTTGTCGATGATCTGCTGCTGGATATGCCGCGGGAGCTTGTCCCACACCTCGTCTTTGGAGTACAGGCTGTTGAGGAGGAACGTGGCACCCGTCTCGGCGGTTTTCAGGACGTCGTACCTCTCGAGGAACATCCACTGGTGGCAGGCCACGAAGTTCGCCGAGCTGATGAGATAGGTGGAGTGGATCGGCCGGGGGCCGAACCGGAGATGTGATGTTGTTGTGGACCCCGATTTCTTGGAGTCGTAGACGAAGTATCCCTGCGCGTAGTTCGGCGTGTCCTCGCCGATGATCTTGATGGAGTTCTTGTTCGCGCCCACGGTGCCATCGGCGCCCAGTCCGTAGAAGAGGGCGCGCACCACATCGGCTCCCTCGGCCGTGAACGAAGGATCGAAAGAGAGGCTGGTGTGGGTGAGGTCGTCGTTGATGCCCAGGGTGAAGTGGTTCTTGGATTTCGCTTTCTTGAGCTCGTCGTAGACCGCCTTCAGCATTGCGGGCGTGACTTCCTTGGAGGAAAGCCCGTACCGGCCGCCGATGATCTTCGGCGTAGCGGCGAAGGGGGCGGTTCCTTCGGCGAGCATTTCCGAGACAGCGGTGACCACATCGACATAGAGCGGTTCGCCCGCGGAGCCCGGCTCTTTGGTGCGGTCGAGCACGGCAACGGCCTTGACGGTCGGAGGGAGCGCCTTGACGAAGAGCTCCGCGGAGAACGGGCGGTAGAGGCGCACTTTCAGGAGTCCGATGTTCTCGCCCCGCGCATTCAGGAAGTCGACAGTTTCCTGTGCAGCTTCGGCGCCTGATCCCATCATGACGAGCACCCGCTCGGCGGACGGCGAGCCGTAGTATTCGTATATCCTGTACTGCCGGCCGACCACGGCATTGAACCTGTCCATGGCCTTCTGGACGATCCCGGGAACGGCGTCATAATACCTGTTGACGGTCTCGCGGCCCTGGAAATACACATCGGGGTTCTGGGCGGCGCCGCGCATGAAGGGATGGTCGGGAGACAGAGCACGAGCGCGGTGCTCGCGCACCAATTCGTCGCTGATCAATGCGCGCATATCCTCATCGGTCAGCTGTTCGATCTTCATGACCTCGTGCGAGGTCCTGAAACCGTCGAAGAAGTGGAGGAAGGGCACGCGCGCTTCGAGCGTGGCGGCCTGCGCGATGAGCGCAAAATCCATCACTTCCTGCACGCTGTTCGATGAGAGCATCGCCCAGCCGCATGAGCGGGTGGCCATGACGTCGCTGTGGTCGCCGAAAATCGATAGTGCCTGCGCGGCAATCGAACGGGCCGAGACATGGAACACCGTCGAGGTAAGCTCGCCGGCGATCTTGAACATGTTCGGGATCATCAGGAGGAGACCCTGCGAGGCGGTGAAGGTGGTCGAGAGAGCCCCGGTTTGCAGCGCGCCATGAACGGCTCCGGCTGCCCCGCCCTCGCTCTGCATTTCGGTGACCGAGGGAACGGTTCCCCACAGATTTTTCCGGCCCGCCGCCGACCATTCGTCGGCCCATTCTCCCATGTTCGACGAGGGAGTGATCGGGTAGATTGCGATGACTTCGTTCAATTTGTGTGCTACATATGCGGCGGCTTCATTACCGTCGATGGTGACCATTCTGCGGTTCATGTGTCTTCCCTATGCGATGATACAGTCCCTATGCGAAACCAGACGCCTCTCAAGGGGAAAAGAAAAACACCGTCTGAAAACGCGAGAACCGGCATTGCGGCGCCGGTTCCTGCAGTCCGGACCTGAACACTTGCCCGGGAAACAGCGGTTTCAAATGCCCTGCGAACAGCTCGGCTTAGCACAAGAAGCGTCGCCCCAGACGATTCTAATTGTATGCCACGGTGAAACGGCAAAAATGAACCCTTTGGGGCAGTCTGACGGGGGGATTTCCAAGAACTGGGAAAAAGGGAGGAGATTCTAGGAAAGGGGCGAGCGCCAAGCGACGCGTGCAAGAAGGAGAACTGCCGTCACGAGAACTGGCGCAGGCTTGTCAGACAACCGGTCATGGAACGTAGTCATCGGGAAGGAGGTCCGCAATTCTGCAACCCTTCCAGTATCCGAGGACGCCGATCGACAGAGGATCACGGAGAATGCCCCTTGCACTCATGAAGACGACCGGCTCAGCGAGCCGGATGTAGCTTGTCGCGGGGCCTTCGGGATTCTCCTGTTCAACCCGTAACCATCCCTCATGGGCCCATCTGAAGAAGGGAGTACCGGCGACCTGTTCCACTGCAAGCTGATCCGGAGTGAGCCTTTTGCCGAGCCGCACCTGGAGGTCCTCCAGACTGCCTGCATACAGGCGGAAGCGCTCTTCCTCCAGAGTGCCGGAGACCAGGGCGGCCAGAAAACGCCGCATGGAACTCCGGTAGGTGACTTCGCGGGTTTCCTGCCACTGGGCCCTTTGGGCAGCATTCGGGCCCTGAAGGGGGTCGAAGCGTGTATAGACGACGAAGGTTCCATACTCCCGCTCCACGTTCCACTGAAACTGTTCCAGCTCGATGCGAACCCGGTAGCCCAGCGCCCGGTTTTCGACGATGAGGGCGCGATCGGCTGTCGCGTACAACATCCGCAACGCGGTATCGGCTTTGAACCCCAGCACCTCCGGATTGACCAGACGGCACCGTTCCGCGTTGCGGCTGTCGCCCAGGAAGACATTCAGGAAGTGATCGAGCCGTTCCTTCCATTGGCGGGCATTGCCGGCCACCTCCACCCCTTCGACTGGGATGATCCGGACCCGCAGCCGGACTTTGTAAGAGAGCGTGTCGGGACCCGTCAGTTCGACATGCAATCGTTTCAGTTCGTACCCGACACAGGAGAGGACCAGGTCATAGGCTCCCGGGGGGACCTTCGGCAGCGCGAAACTTCCGTTGGAACGCGTTCCAGTCCCCATGGTCGTGGAGGCCAGAAAGACATTCACATGCTCCAGCGGTTGTCCCGACAGAGAGTCGCGGACCAACCCACGGATCAGACCACCCTCGTGCCCCTGCGGGAATCCCTGGCAGCATACTGCGAACAGCAGCGGAATCACCCAGACGGAAGAGCTTTCCGTCACCATCGCGGGGCGGCGGAGATGCTCCGAGCGAATCCGCGATGAGCCAACGTGTCCCGTGAAGAAACGAGTGAGAGACATGGGACGGCGCCTTTCCGCCGCACGTGACGCGGGATTGTTGCGTTCGATTGAATTGCGCGGGTTCCGGGCCTTCGGATGGCCCGGGGACCCGTGTTTCCTTTCGAGAGAAGAAGTGCTACTTTGTGACGACTCCGTCCCGCAAGCGGGGCGGCTTCTGCTCAAGCAACAGCAAGGCTCCGTCCGAGCCGTAAGATATTCAAGGAAGCGTTGAGATCGCGATCGATGACAAGCCCGCATTCACACTGGTGTACACGTTCAGAGAGAAGTTTCTTCTTCTCTTTGCCACACCGCGAGCACGTTGAACTTGTGCCGCGCGGATTGACTTTCACAAACTGTCGCCCAGCTTCTTCCGCTTTGTACGACAGGATGTTCAGGAACTGCGACCACGCGGCATCACTGATTGATTTTGATAATCCCCGTGAAGACGACTCGATCAATGCTCTTGATCCAATATCTTCGACGGCGATGAGCGTATTTTCTCGCACCAAACGCAGAGCAAGTTTATGCTGAAAATCGCTGCGTTGATGCTTTGCCTTCTCGTGCAGACACCGAGCGCGCTTTGTATCCCGTCTCCGTTGAGCATCGGCAAGAGCCACTTGTGTATGTCGATACCATCGCGGATTGGGGACGCTCTCGCCAGTGGACAGTGTTGCGAAAGACAACAGGCCAACATCGACCCCAACTTCCTGACGCGCACTTGGGAATGTTCTCGCAGGAACGTCGTCGCAGGAGAAGACGGCATACCACCTTTCGTCCTCGCGCCTGATCGTCACAGTCTTGATCGTGCCAAGGATTTCCCGGTGAACGTTGATCCGCACCAGCCCGACATTCTGAACTCGGAGTTTCCCATTCAGTCGAATGCCATCGCCATACGCGGGGAAAACAATCGAATCCCATCTCTCGCGAGCCTTGAAACGTGGGAAGCCTGCTCCACCACGTTTCACTCTACCGAAGAATCCGTTGAAGGATTTTTGCAGTCGGCGCAAAACATCCTGACAAGAAGAATAGTTCAACGTAGACAATTGGGGAAAAGCGTCGCGGAGTTCCTTCAGTTCGGCCGCTTGATCGTAATAGTTCAAGGAGAGCTTTCGGCTTCGCCATGCATCCCGCCGTTGTTCCAGCGCAAGGTTATAGAGCATGCGGCCAGCATCCAGCAGGGAACCCAAGCGGGGCAGTTGGGCGCGGTTCGGATAGAGGCGATATTTGAACGAGCGGCGCACCTACTTTCCTTTTTGCGATTCGATATAACGCTGGATCGTTTCTGCGCTGACATTGCCAACCGTGGCGGCATAGTAAGAACGCGACCAGAGGGAAGGAAGCCGAGACTTGAGGGACGGAAACTCTTCCCGCAATTCGTGAGAAGTGAATCCTTTCAACCGATTCGTAATCTCAGAAACCGACCAACGCGTGTCGCTTTCGATGAACACGTGTACGTAATCGGGCATGATCTCTAAAGCATGAATCGTCATCTCAAGTTCTTTAGCCTTGGACTTCAAGAGTACCCGAAGTCGTCGCTCGATAGCACCTTCAAGCACTGGCCGCCGATATTTTGGACACCAGACTAGATGATATTTGAGCGAGAAAACAGCACGAGCGTTTTTACGATACCTGTGTTCCATCTATGTAAATATACAATCGCCACATATCAACATCAAGAAGAAAGGCACGCGATTCCCCTGCCGCCTGAAGGCGGCAGTCCCCTCGCGTGAAACTCGATGGATTGATGTCCCGCAGCGGACGCTGCGGCGATCCTGTGATCCTCATTTAGGAAAAAGGTGCGGACTGTGGACTTTGGAGAACTCACCCGTGTTTTGCAGACATCGATCTCTCCGGTGGCATTGATCTCCGGAATCGGGCTCCTGCTGCTGTCGATGACCAACCGTCTTGGCAGGACCACCGACCGGGCCCGGCTTCTCAAGGCCGCCATTGACCGGAGCGGACCGGCAGAAGGAGAGCGGTTCGTCATCCAGATCCGGATCCTCTACCGGAGATCCCAGATTCTACGACTGGCCATCACGCTTTGCGCGACAAGCATCCTGTTTGTCAGCATCCTGATCATCCTGCTGTTTGCCGTGAGCACGCTCGGATGGAACCTCCATTACGCGGTGCTGCTGCTCTTCATCCTGAGCCTGGCGTCGTTGGTCGGCTCGCTCCTGTTCTTCATCCAGGACCTCACGCTTGCGCTCCGCGCCTTGAAGCATGAGGTCGGCGAGCACCTCTTTCCGGAGAAGTAAGACCGGGATGTTCCCCGCCGCGAATCCGATTGACGGGAGACCGACCCTCAGGCAGGAGGCCTTATCTTACCCACAATGCGAACGACGCCCAGAACGGGGAAATCCCTTCCTTGCGGCGCATGATGTCCATTGTAGCGGCCCGGAACGCTTCCGGCAACGGAAGACCGGAGAGCAGCGCCGTATAGAGGGCCCCCCCGAAGATCTTATCCCCCTTCCTCCCGGTGGACAGTCCATTGAGCACCACGGACTGCACGCCCGCGCCCAGCGGCACGGCCGCGATCTGTCTTGCACCCGCCTCTGCATCCGCAGAGCAATTGTACACTACCATGGAGGGGAACGACGAGACTCGTGCGAGCTCGCCGATCGGGAGGTCTTTCATCACGAAGGTCTTCGGATCGGGGAGCGAGAACGAGGAGTTGCCTGACCGGAAGGGATCCCACCGGAGGTCCAGAGCCAGGTGAACGAGGTCGCCGTTCTCCCGCTCCAGAGACTGGAGCATTGCCTGTGCGCTGAACAGGAATCGGGCCTCCTTGAAGAATGCCCGGATATCGCGCAGTTCATATTCCACATCGTGCGCGGACGATCCGGCGTAGCCGAAGGCAACAACGGATTTCACCGGCCGGGGAATGACCGGGGCGGAGGAGAGGATCGCAGGGTAGACGTAGGAAACGGGGCAGCGCTCGATGAGCGATGTTCCCGGCATTCCGCGCCGCCGCAAGGCATGAAGAGGAATCCAGGGCAGGTCGTCCGGTGGCGCGATGAGGAGTGCGCGCATGGACGCGATTTCACCTTCCACGGGCCGGATGAAGGCGTCATAGAGCGGGGACCCCGCAGGCAGCTGGGCCCTGTCGATTTTCAGCATCTGCGCCGGAGAGAGGGAATCCGCCCCGGTCCCGAGCTGCCGCAGGCCGGTCTGGTACTGCCTGCAGAGGTTCTCCAAACGATCCCGGTCCATGGCGACCACGGCAGCGGACGTCTTCCTTCCGGCGACAACAAAGATGTGGACGGTGTGCCGCGTGGTGCCATACAGGAGAAGCGCTGTGCCTTCAGGCAGCCGCTGCCTGAGGGATTCGAGGCCGGGAGCCGAAGCACCGACAAAGGCACCGGCGGACGGTTTCAGGGAATTGATTGCCGCGGCAGTTGTGCGCGCGAGTTCCTGTGCCTGCGCGAGGTTCTTTGCCACCTCCGGAATACGTTCACGGCGGCCTGCGGGTCCAGTGAGGGCACGATCGAGCTGCTCTTCGGCGCCCGCGCAGTGTGCTGCCGCGTCATGCCACCTTGCAAGGAGGGTGTTCAGAGAGTCGTTCGCGAGTGAAGGCTTGAGGAGGCTGAGGTCCCGGAACAGAAGCCAGCGGGAGCGGCGGAGGGAAAGCGCCAGAGCTTCCTCGCGGCGATCCAGCCGCAGCAGGAGGTCGACCGATTCCTCGTGCCATGGGGCGGGACGGGTCCCCAGCGCGGCTGCTTCGCAGTCGACGAGAAGGTCTTCGTCGTCCCGGTGCCGGATTGTCACCTCAGCCTCGTCGGAAGCCCGGCGAAGGAGATCCACCGCTTCGGCCGGCCGGTTTGCTGCGAGCGAGGCAAGGCCCTGAGTGCCAAGAGCGTAGGCCATTCCGGCGGGGGGCGCAGATTCCTGCAGAAGCGAGAGAGCCGTCCGGGCGAGGGAGCGGGCGGAATCGGGCAGAGAGGCCCGTGAGCAATCGGAGAGCTGAAGGAGTGTGTATGCGCGATGCAGGTCGTCTCCCCGCGCCGTTGCGGAGGCGCCGGCCGCCTGGTAGAAGCGCTCCGCGTCCGCCGGGCGGTGAAGCCTGAGCAATGCGTTGCCTACCCGCATGAGGAGTTCCTCGCGCATGAGCGTCCCTTTGCGCATGCGGTCGGCCAGCCGGAGAGCCTCCGTATATGAGGACATTGCCTCGTTGACGGAACCGGCGGTCTCGTAGCCCCGCGCGAGGTTCCGGAGTATCGTCGCGGTAAGGAGGGAATCTGCGGTCCTGCTGGAGAATCCCAGCGCTTCGACGAGATTCCGGATTGCGCCGGCGGCATCGCCGCGATGAAATGCAGAGAGGGCGGTCTCGTTGCGCGCCCGCGCCTGGGCTGCGGGGTCGCCCGTTGAGTCCGCTGTGCGATTCATGCCCTCCAGCAGGGTGTTTTCCATCTCGGAACGGCCGAGTGTTCGCGCGAGCGGGAGCATGGCGCTCGCGATTTCGTGTCCTCCCTCCGGGTCTTTCAGCGCCCCGGCAAGGCGGAGAGCCTCTTCATATCTGGCGTACGCTTCCTCGTCGTTCCCCATCTGCCTGTCGAGATCTGCGATTGTCAGCAGCATGGAGCGCGCGGCGGCCCGGTCGGCATTGCCGCGGTAGTGCTGGAGGGCGCTGCGGTAGCGGATCAGAGCGTCGTCGAAGGAGGCGGAAGCCGCATCGAGATCGCCGAGGATGCGTTCTGCGTCGGCCGTGCGCCCTTCGTGCCCGGCCTCTTCAAAGAATCGCAGGGCGATTTCCGCAGAGTCGCGGGAGGCTTTGAGGAAGCCCTGGTCGGCGAGCCTTGCGGCCATGGCCAGAAGGCGGTCTGCCTGCTGCTCGCGCTGAGGCTCGCCGCCGCATCCGAGAACCAGAATGGGAAGGCAGGCGCAGAAGAGGAACATGCGGAACGTCATAGCGAGTGTGCCGGGAAATGGCGTACGGGTGAGCGGCCCAGGAGGCGCAGCATGCGCTCCGGATAGTTGGTGATGATGCCGTCGGCGCCAAATCTGCGAGGACGGATGAGATGGCGGGCGGTATTGACCCCGTAGACAAACAGCTGGAGCCCGTGGGCATGCGCATCGAGGACAAACCGTTTCCGGAGCATCGAGCGGCTACAGATAAAGGCGGAGACCGAGAGGCTGCGGGCAAGAGACGAAGGCCGCCGTGCGGCATCGCGCAGGGGAACAGCAAGAGCCCCGGTCCGGATTGACGGGTCGAGGACTTTGAGGCGACGGAGCAGCGCATGGTTGAACGAGGAGACCAGGATGGCGCGCCCATGAGCGTGCCGGCGCAGGATCTCGGCCAGCGCGGGTACCATGCGTTTCCTCCAGCGCGGCTCACCGTCGGTCTTCGCCTCGACGTTGATGCCCAGGGAGCGGGGCAGAGCTTCCAGGATTTCCTGCAGCAGGGGAACCTGTTCCCCCGCATACCGCCGGGCGAACCAGCTTCCCGCATCGAGATCCGCCAGGCTCCTGCGGGTCTGACGTCGAAGGGGGCCGCGGCCAGTGGTCGTCCGCTCCAGGCGGCGGTCGTGGATGACGGCCAGAGCACCATCGAGTGTCAGGCGGACATCGAGCTCGATCATGTCGGCGCCCGCTTCCGCCGCCATGCGGAAGGCCGTCATGGTGTTTTCGGGAGCGTGGGCTGAATTCCCCCTGTGTGCAATCACCAGCATGGCTGGATCACAGATGTTACACCGGCGTTTTGGCTGCGAGCACGGACTTAATGGCCGCATGGACCGTCTCGATGGGCTTCCCTCCATCGACCTCACAGGCTGTCCCGCGAGCCGTATAGAACCCAATGACAGGAGCGGTGGTGGAGTGATAGACCTGCAGCCTCTGGCGGATGGTCTCTTCCCGGTCGTCCTGGCGCTGCATCAGGGTGCCCCCGCAGGTTGGGCAGGGAGCACCGGCGCTCACCTTGTCGGTCAGCGTGCTGAAGATCGTTCCGTCGCGCGAGCAGACCAGCCGGCTGCTGAGCCTCCGGACGACTTCCTCATCGTCCACGCGGAGTTCGAGCACTCGGTAGTCACTGATGCCGAGTTCCTCGAAGAGGCGCGCAAGGGCCCGGGCCTGCGGCAGGGTGCGCGGAAATCCGTCGAGGATGAAGCCGCGGGCCGCAGCCGGAGACGAGAGAACATCGCGGACGATGCCGATCATGATATCGTCCGGCACAAGCTCTCCGCGGTCCATGATCGCCTTCGCCTTTCTCCCGAGATCCGTGCCTGAGGTTACTGCCGCACGCAGCATATCGCCTGTGGAGATATGCGGGATGCCGAATTCTCCAGCGAGGAGTCTGGCCTGAGTTCCTTTGCCGACGCCGGGAGGACCGAACAGGAGGATTCGCATGAGAGAACCTGAGAAGGTGATGTGAAGGATGGTTTCACGCGGACTGTGATGCGAGGCCGCGGACGGCGCGCCGTTCGCCGGGTGACCGGGACAGCCGGACGGCGAGCTGGCCGCAGGCCGCGTCGATCTCCTCACCCGCACTCGAGCGGACCAGGGCGGTGAGATGATGGTCCCGCAGGCGCCGCACAAGCTCTTCAAGCCGTGGCGACGGCCGCAGGCCGGCGCCGATCCCCGTGGGATCGGTGAATGCGATGGAATGATACGGAATGACGTTGATCTTGCACGGAACGCGCCGGGCCAGCCTGATCAGCGCGCCCACTTCGCGCTCGGTGTCGTTCACCCCGTCGAAAAAGATGACCTCATAGGTGACACGCTGGCCGGTCTCCTCGTAGTACTCACTGACGGCTGCGAGGAGATCCTCAAGAGGGAATCGCCGGTTGATGGGCATGAGGCGCGAGCGGGTGGCATCCACGGCGCTGTGCAGCGAGACCGCAAGCTTGATCTTCCGTTTCTCCAGGCCCAGGCGGCGGATACGGTCCGGGAGGCCGGCAGTTGAGACGGTGATCCTTTTCTGCGCGATGCCCGCACCAGCGGTGAAGATGCCTGAGGCCGCCATGACGCTGTCGTAATTCAGCAGCGGTTCCCCCATCCCCATGAAGACAATGTTCGTGACCCTCCTGAGTGTCAGGCGTCTGACCTGCAGGATCTGGTCGACGATCTCTCCCGCAGAGAGGTTGCGCAGGAAACCCATGGTGCCCGTGGCACAGAAGGCGCAGTCCAGAGGACAGCCCACCTGGGTGGAGACGCAGAGCGTAAGCCGGCTTTGTTCGTCTTCTTCCTGCTGTTCCGTGTCGCGGAAGGCCGTGGCAGGCGGGATAAGGACGCTCTCGATGCGCAGGTCGTCGGATAGCGCGAAGAGGAACTTCGTTGTCCCATCCTTCGGAGAAAACGTCTGGTGAAGCGGCGTCAACCCCTGGATGACGGCAACCCGCGACAGCTGATCGCGGAATGGTTTCGCCAGGTTTGTCATCGCGCGGAAGTCCGTCACGCCCCGCGCGTACAGCCACTCGTGGATTTGTTGCGCCCGGTACCGCGGCTCGCCAAGGTCCTCCACAACGTCGCCCAACTGCTCCTTCGTGAGGCCGAGCAGGTTGGTCTTTCCCTTCGCTTCCATGGTGAAAAGGTACGAAAGCCCGGTGCGGGACGCAAGCGAGAGGAGAGGGGGGCGGGCATGGCAGGCGGCAGGTACGCAAGGCTCGCGGCGGACCCCCCCCCCCGAGCCCCGTCTTCGGGCTGCGTTGGAGCGAGGGATGATGGAGACTCCGCACGGTGCTGCAGTCGACAAAACAGCAAGCCCCCAGCACCCGAAGGCACAGAGGGCTTGCACGATGAGACAGGAGCGACCTGCGTCAGCTGCTGATTTCGGCATCGACCTGCGAGAGGATCTCAATGCGCAGGACCAGACCGGCGGGAACTGTTGTGCCGGCGATGGTACCGGCGCCGGTGACCGCGACCGTAACGTTTTGATTGGTCGTGAACTGATTGAGCTTGGTCAGCAGCGCCTGCACGCCCACTGAGTTCGACGACACGAGTCCCGACGTTCCCAGCACCGACTGTGGAGTGTTGAACTGGTTCCAAGCTCCGCTGTAGGTCAGGAGTGTGTTGCCGTCGATAGTGACGGACCCGCTCACATTGCCGCTATACTGGCCGATCGTGCTGACGCGGATGTCATACGAGCGCACATTCTTCATGTGGTCAAGATAGGACTGGTCGATGATGTCTTTCAGTTTCACGACCGCGGAGCCGCCGTACGCCCCGGCGGGGCCGGGGTTGATGGGATACTCCTGGACGATCGGGAGATTCACCGCCACCTGGAACGAGTCGTTGATACAGTTGAACCCCACGCTGGCAAGCGCCGCCATCAGCGTAACCAGCACGAATGTCATGGTCTTCATCATGAGACTCCTTAGAATGAGAATGGATTCGCGCGGTCAGTTGCCGAAGCCGAAACCGGCCGAGAGCGTCGTCACCGAACCGAAGTTTACATCGCCGAAGAGCTTCAGGGGGCCGAGGCCCAGGGCCAGGCCAGCCGTGAAGCGGAATGCGTTCGCGCCGTCCAGCGTGATATCGACAGGCGGCGCCGACACATCCGTAGAGATATAGCTCAGGGTCATCTTGCTCTGTTCCCACTGGAGACCGCCGTAGACGGTCAGGATGGACCAGCTCTTGCTGGCCTGGGCGTTGAGGGCGACGCCCTTGAAGTCGATCATGTCCCCGAAGGTGAAGCTGTTGAAGTAGAGGCCGGCCGCGAGGTCCACCGGGAATTTCGGTATGTACTGGCTGATGCTATGCCGTGCGCCGAGACCCCAGAGGGTGATCGCCGGAAGCTTGCCATTGCTGAGGCTGGCGGGAAGGGTGACGAATCGAATCATGGCCTGGGTTCCGTAAATGTTGCCGATCGTCAGCTGCGGAACGGCAAGCGGGAAGTAGCTGGCATTGATAATGCCGTCGGACCCCCTGAATTTCAGTCCGGTGCGAACGTCGGTGACTTCGGTCCCCTTGCCGCCGAAGAGGGTGGCGGTCTGAAAGGTACCCGGGTTGAAACCCTCTGGCGCCGGAGCGGAATAGTTCTTCTGGTCATCCTTCACCATTGCTCCCATCGCGACGAAGTCGAGAGAGATGTGGAGGCCCCACTTCTCGACGTCGGCCGTATGGTAATACCCGGTGTGCATGTTGGCGCCAAACATGTCCGCGACGGGTTGGATATACCCCGACACGGTGGCGGAGGTATTCTGCCTCAGTGTTTTCTCGAGGTCATTCTGCGACCGGGCTGCCGAGGCTCCGGCGAGGACGACAAGGGCGAGAAGGCACAGGGCACCTGGAGAACAAGCCCGTTTCAAGGTGTTCATTCTTCCTCCGAAGATCTTGTGAATGGGGGGGGGGGGGGG
>Ga0182021_10001927_pt1 | contig 24186 bp, 24 predicted proteins | sample 612E3MmetaG_FD_120493 | JGI IMG/M metagenome (GOLD analysis project Ga0182021, IMG submission 120493) | Permafrost microbial communities from Stordalen Mire, Sweden - 612E3M metaG (Illumina Assembly) | ecosystem: Environmental > Terrestrial > Soil > Wetlands > Permafrost | place: Sweden... | reverse complement strand
GGCCTGCCCCACCAGGACGCGCGAGCGCGCCGGCACTCCCGACGGGCGGCGCTATCGGCCCGCTGGCGCCGGCGCTCCCGCGCCGGCCTCCGCCCAGGTGATGAGGCCGGGCAGAAACGGCGAAGCCAGATCGGGGTGGCGGGGCACCACGCGGATGGTGTAGCCGTGCAGGCCGCTGCGCACGCAGGGAACCGCGGCGGTCTCGAAGACGTACTTTCCGTGCTCGTCGCGGCCGGCTGGCGTCATCGCCGCGCTGGCCCCTTCGTCGATCTCGCCCGAGGCACTCACCCGGCCCCAGTAGAGCTCGACCGCGACATCGTCGGGGGTGAGAGCGCCCAGCTCGATCCGCGCGCGCGCCCTGATCTTGGTTCCCACCGGCAACGCCTCCGCGGGGCCGCCCACGATTTCCTCGACGCGTATGCGCGGCCACTCCTGCTGAACCCGGGCCAGCCAGGCGGCCAGTTCGCGGGCGCCCGCGGCGTTCGCCGCCTCGAGCTTCCGGAAGCGGGCGTGCGAGGCCAGGTAGTACCGGCGCGTGTACTCGCTCACCATGCGGTGCGTGTTGACGAAGTGGCACAGCGTCCCGATGGACGCCTTCATCCGATTGACCCACTTGCGGGGCACTCGATCCGGACCGCGGTCGTAAAAGGCCGGAATCACGTCCCGCTCGATCGTGTCGTAGAGCGACTCCGCCTCCACCTGGTCCTGGTAGTTGCGGTCTTCGTACTCTTCGCCGTTTCCGATGGCCCAGCCGATCCCGTCCGGGCGGTGCGGATCGCGCCACACCTCGTCCCACCAGCCGTCCAGCGTGCTCAGGTTCAGCGCGCCGTTGGCAGCGGCCTTCATCCCGCTGGTCCCGCTCGCTTCGAGCGGCCTCTGGGGCGTGTTCAGCCAAACATCCACGCCCTGCACCAGGTAGCGGGCCACGGCCATGTCGTAGTCTTCGAGAAACACCAGGTGGCGCCCGAGTTCGGGCTGCCGCGCCAGGCTGACGATCTGCTGGATCAGCTCCTTACCCTGCGTGTCGCGCGGGTGCGCCTTCCCCGCGAAGAGGATCTGGACCGGACGGGCCGGATCGCTCAGGATGCGCTTCAGCCGGTCCAGATCGCGCAGGATCAGTGTGGCGCGCTTATAGGTGGCGAAGCGGCGCCCGAAGCCGATCGTCAGAGCGTCGGGATCGAGCACTTCGTCGGCAGCCATGATCTCGGTCTCGGAGGCGCCGCGCCGGACCCGCTGCTGGCGTACCCGGCGGCGCGACCACGCCACCAGCCGCTCCCGCCGGCGTTCGTGGGTGCGCCACAACTCCTCGGCCGGAATGCCGTGGATGCGGTCCCAGACATCGCTGTTGGCGGGTTCGTCGCGCCAGTTCGGCCCCAGGTAGCGTTCGTAAAGATGGTTCATCTCGAGCGAAATCCAGGAGCGGAAGTGCACCCCGTTGGTGATGTGGCTGATCGGAACCTCGTCCACCGGGACGCCCGGCCAGAGCGGCTGCCACATGCGCCGGCTCACCAGACCGTGCAGTTTGCTCACACCGTTGCGCCAGGAGGCCAGGCGCAGCGCCAGCACCGTCATGCAGAACTCGCCTTGATCCCAGGCCCCGCGCCGCCCCATGGCCAGAAACTCGTCGCGCGACAGGCCCAGTTGCCGTCCGTACTCGCTCAGATAGCGATCCATCAGGTCGGGCGGGAAATAGTCGTGGCCGGCCTCGACCGGCGTGTGCGTAGTGAAGACCAGGCTCGCCGAGGCCAGTTCCCGCGCCTCCGCGAACGAGAGCTTGTACTTCTCCATCAGGCGCCGCACGCGCTCCAGGCCGAGAAAGGCCGAATGGCCCTCGTTCATGTGGTAGACCGTCGGCTCGAGGCCGAGCGCTTCGAGCGCGCGATAGCCTCCGATGCCCAGCAGGATCTCCTGGCGAATGCGCATGTCGCGGTCGCCACCGTAAAGCTGATCCGTGATGTCGCGGTCCTCCGGCCGTGTGTTGGCCGCCAGGTTGGTGTCGAGCAGGTACAGAGAGACGCGACCCACCTGGACCCGCCAGACCTGCGCGTAGACCTGGCGCCCCGGGAAGGAAACCGCAACCACCACGGGCTGGCCGTCCGGCCCCAACGCCGTACTGATCGGCAGGTTGTGAAAGTCGTTGTCCGTATAGGCTTCCTGCTGCCAGCCGGCCTGGGTCAGATGCTGCTGGAAGTACCCCTGCTGGTAGAGCAGGCCCACACCCACCAGCGGCACCCCGATATCGCTGGCCGATTTCAGATGATCGCCGGCCAGGATGCCCAGACCGCCCGCAAAGATCGACAGGCACTCCGTCAAGCCGAACTCGGCCGAGAAGTAGGCCACCAGCGGACCGTCTTTCCGCCCGTCGCAGGTCTTCCGAAACCAGGAGGTCTCACTGGCCACGTAGCTTTCGAGGTTGCGCTGCACCCGGTCCAGGTGCGCCAGAAACGCGTCGTCGACCGCGGCGGCGTTGAGTTTGGTCTGATCGATCGTGCCCAGCATCGCCACCGGGTTGTGCCCGCTCGACTCCCACAGGTCGCTGTCCAGGCGCCGAAACAGCTCGATGGCCTCATGGCTCCAGGCCCAGCGCAGGTTGTAGGCAATCAGCCGCAGCCCCTCGATCGAGGGCGGCAGGGATGGAATCACGCTAAATGTTCGTATCGGCTTCATGAAGTCTCCGCACTGAATCGTACCTCCCTGCCGTTCCGAATTCAAGACCGGCAGGGCCGAGAGCCGTCCTCACGGTCCCTTCGGTGCCGGCGTCGCCGGCAGGCTCACCACGATCCGATGCACTTTGAGCAGGAGGTCGACCTCACCCTGGGGCAAGCGCAGTGCCGCCGCGATCTGGGGAGGGGTTTCGCCCCGCCGGGACATACGGATGGCCTGGCTGCGCTTGCTCAGGTTGAAGCCCGAGAGCACCGGCGGAGGCGGCGCCAGCAGGCCGCTCTGCCGCTCGTTTTCTTCGATCCGTTTGTCCAGGTTGCTGAGTGAGATAAGAACGGCACTTAAAGCTGCTTCCGCCTCCCGCTGGCGCTGCCGCCAGCGGGAATTGGCCGCCCGCAGGTCCGCCTTCACCAGTGCGAACAGCCACACGCACGCTGCGATGCCGACCGCAGTCAGCAGGCATTGTGCCGCCGCCATGTGTGGGCCCATCGGGCTCACCGGAGCGTTCCCATGCGTTTGTCCCGGCTCACGATCTCCTGGATGCGCACGCCGTAGTTTCCATCGATCACTACTACCTCTCCTCGCGCAATAATACATTTATTTACTATAATTTCTACTGGATCTGTCAAGCCACGGTTTAACTCGACGATGGAACCCGTAGTCAGCTTCAAAACATCTCGGAGCGGTAGCTCGGCGCGTCCGAACGACACGCTCACCGCAAGCTCCACCTCCATTACCAGATCGAGTGGGTTCGCATCCTTCTTCCTCACCGCGATCTCATACCCCGACTCTGCGAGCGAGTCTTTCGCCGCGGCCGCTGTCGGCATCGGGTCGTCGCGAGCGGCCTTGGCTGGTGCAAGGGCATTCACCAGACCGGTCGAGACGCTTACGTATAGTGGCAGCAGCGCGGTTTCAAGCGTCAGCCCGATTCCGAACAGGGCCGAACCGGCGGGCGGTGCCGTTTCGGCGCCGCCCTCGCTGGAGATGTTCGACCCCAGCCGTGTGGAGATCGCCTGGCAGAGCCCGGAGAGCGCCTGGCTCGAGATCTCGAGGAACGTGTTCCGGGCGTCGGCCGGCTCACTGGCTTCGATTCCGGCGCTGGCGAGCAGGTGCTTTCCGATCGACATCCAGGACGCCTCCGGCGCCCCGATCGACACCACGGCTTCAGGACCCAGGCTGAGAGGGTGGCGCCACCACAGCACGCCCGCCGGGCTCGCGGCCTCGGCCGCCTTCGCGACGGCTTGCGGGAGTTCTCCCGTCATGGCCTCGATCGCGCCCACCAGCTTGGCGCTCCAGGTCTCGGCCACCCAGGCTGCGGCGCCGTCTGGGACGGGTTCGGCCATGGTCAGGCGCCCCGCTCCATCGGCCAGCGCTTCTGGAGATAGCTGCGCAGCCGGAGAATCGCCTGCGTCTTCAACTGGGAAACGCGCGACTCGTGCAGATCGATGATTTTGGCGATTTCACGCAGCGTGAGCTCGTCGCGGTAGTACAGGCTCAGCACAGTCCGTTCGATATGCGGCATCTTCTCGATGGACAGGGCCAGCAGCCGCTCCAACTCGGCGCGTTCGACGATCTCGGAGGGCCATTTCTCGTGGTCGTCCGAGATGTATTTCAGCAAATCCCGCCCGCCGTGCTCGGTGGCATGTTCCAGACTGCCCAGATTCACCCCGTGCACTTCGACCAGCCAGGCGTGAAGTTCCTCGATGGTCAGCTTCAGGTGCTCGGCGATTTCCTCCTCCGTGGGAGTCCGTTTGAGGCGCTGCTCGACCGCCGCGATCGCCGCTTCGATCTGCTTGGCCTTCTTCCGCTTTTGCCGCGGCGCCCAGTCCAGGCCCCGCAGGCTGTCCAGGATCGCCCCCCGGATCTTGTATTCCGCGTAGGTTTTGAGCTTGACGTTGAGCGTGGCGTCGAAGTTGTCGATGGCCGAAATCAAACCCAGGACTCCCGTCGAGATCAGGTCTTCCAGGTTTACGCAGCCGGGAAGGCGGTCGTGAATCCGGCGCGCGATCAGACGTACCTGAGGCAGATGCTCGAGGATCAGCCGCTCGCGTTCGGCTGCGGCGAGTTCTTGGGTGACGGGATAAGCGTGCGCTGCTTGCATGGTCGTCTGTGCCGCTCGGAACGGTGCCTCCCTATAGCGCGGGCGCCCCCGCCGGCTGGCCGCGCGGCGCCAGTAACTCCAAAACTCGTTCCACCGTCGCCGGCTCCAGATCCTCTGGGATCTGCTGGCCGGCGGCGAGAAACGACACCGGCTTGGCGGTCCGCACCACCTGGTTCAGAATCGGGCCGAAGGTTTCGGTCTCGTCCAACCCGGCGAACAGCAGCTTCGCCGGCCGGAAAACCTCGAACCGGTCCACCACCCGCGTTAGATCGGCAGATCGCATCGCAGCCGATAGGACCAGGTGGGTGTCAATGTCGGGGCGGCTCGCCAGGAACCGCGCCAGGTCCTGGGCCGCATCGAGGTCGCGCGCGCCGAAGCCGGGCGTATCGATCAGGATCAGGTCCTTGTTGCGGTGCTCCTCGATCGCCTGCGAAAGCGCCGCCGTGGTGTCGAGGGCCTGAAACCCGACGCCCAGGATGGCCGCGTAGGACCGCAGTTGCTCGGCCGCCGCCACCCGGTAGCAGTCCATCGAGAGGATGTGCGCCGGCCGCTGCATCGAAAGCCCGTACCGCACCGCCAGTTTCACCAGCGTCGTGGTCTTGCCGGAGGCGCAGGGGCCGACCAGCGCCGCCACCCTCGGCTGCCGCCCCGCGCGGCCGAGGCTCGAATCCACCTTCAGGCGGCCCGCCAGTTCCGCCCGCAGCGCCAGGTCGAGCTCCCCAGCCGGTAACTTCGGACCGAGCGCTTGGAGGCGGCCGGCGATTTCGTGGACTGTGCTTAGATCCACCTCGTTCCGCATGAGCGCCGCACAGGCTTCCGGCAGCGCGCCTTGGGCGCCCTGTCCCGGATCCAGGCGAGCGGCCTGTGCGATGGCCGCGGCCACCTGGTCCAACTTCCTCTCGAGCTGGGCGATCCCGGCGGGGAGCGGCTCCCGCCTTTCGACCGGCTGGGGCGGCGCCTCCACCGGTTCGGCCACATCGGTCGCCACCACAACCTCGTAGTCGCCCAGGTGGCGGGCTTCGGGCGGCGCCGGGCGGGAGCTCACCAGCATCGCGTCCGGCCCCATCTCCAGCCGCGCCTGGTCGAGCGCCGCCTTGATCCCGTTTCCAAAGTAGGATTTCAGTGTCATCTCAGCTAATCACCCCCATCGAAACGACTTTCACTCCTGGCGGTATCTCATTGTGCGATAGGAAGAAAAGGTTGTAGAGCGTTGGCTCGACGAGTTGCCGCAGGAAGTACCGCGAGCTCGTGCTCGCCAGGGCCGCAACGGGCGACTCCGCGACCCCCGTTACCCGCTGGATGCGGTCGAGAATGTCCCGGATCGCTTGCGGCGCCAGATTCAGGTGGCTCGAGAACTCGCCGTGCTCGATGGCTCTCTCGATGGTCTGCTCGAGACCCGGATCGACCAGGTAAGCCGGCAGGGCGCCAGCGGCGTTCAGGTACGGCTTTGCCACCATTCGCCGGATCGCCTGGCGGACGTATTCGGTCAGCAGGATCTGGTTCTTGGTCATGTTCGCGGCCTCGCCGAGAGCCTCGAGAATCGAAACGGCGTCCCGGATCGAGACGCGCTCCCTCAGCAGGTTCTGCAGGACGCGTTCGACAAAGGCCAGCGGCATCAGTTTGGGCACCAGGTCCTCGACCACTTTGGGGTTTTCCTCGCTCACCCGGTCGAGCAGCCGCTTGGCGTCCTGGCGCGTGAAGACCTCGTGCGCGTACTTGCGGACGATCTCGGCCAGATGCGTGCCCAGCACGCTGGTGGCATCGACGACCGTGTAGCCCGCTTTGCGGGCCGCCTCGGCCTGCTCGGCGCGGATCCAGACCGCGGGGATGCCGAAGGCGGGTTCGCGCGTCGCCACACCCTCGATGTGACCTCCGGTCTTGGCCGCATTGATCGCCAGCTCGCAGCCCTGCGGCAGCTCGTGGCGGGCCACCTCGGTGCCCTTGAGCAGAATCGAGTACTCGCGCGAACGCAACGACAGGTTGTCGGTCACGCGCACCGGCGGCAGCAGGTAGCCGAGCTCGGAGGCCAGTTGCCTGCGGATGGCGGCGATCCTTCTGAGCAGCGGGGACTGCGCTCCGCCTTCGACCATCCGCACCAGCCCCAGGCCCACCTCGACCGCCAGCGGCTCGACTTTGAGCAGGGCCTCCAGGCTCTCCCGCGCCGCCGCGGCCGGCGCCGCCGCGGCCGTGGTCTTCTGCGCCTGGAGGCTGGTCTTCCGCATCCGCCAGGCCAGCGTTCCCAGGCCCCCGCCGAACAGCAGGAAGGGGATTTTCGGCAGTCCCGGGAAGGCTGCCAGCACGAATAGCACGCCGGAGGCCAGCATCAACGGCTGGAAGTTGCCGAACACCTGGCGCCGGAACTCGGTTCCGAGACGCGCTTCGGCACTGGCGCGGGTGACCACCAGCCCGCCCGAGATGGAGATCATGAGGGCCGGCATCACCGTCACCAGGCCGTCGCCGATGGTCAGCACGGTGTAGGTTTGAAGCGCCCGCGTGAGGTCCATCCCGTGCTGCAACACCCCGATCAGGAAGCCGGCCACGATGTTGATGGCGGTGATCAGAATGCTCGCCACCGCATCCCGCTGCGTGAAGCGCGAAGCGCCGTCCATGGCGCCGTAAAACTCGGCCTCCGCCGCCAGTTGGCGCCGCCTGGTGCGCGCCTCGGACTCGTCGATCAGACCGGCGTTGAGGTCCGAATCGATGGACATCTGCTTGCCGGGCATGGCGTCCAGGGTGAACCGCGCCGTCACCTCCGAGATGCGCACCGCGCCGTGGTTGATGACTACGTACTGAATAGCGATCAGCACCAGGAAGATGACCACGCCCACGATGTAGTTGCCGCCGACCACGAACGTTCCGAAGGCCTCGATCACGTTGCCCGCCGCCGCCGTTCCACTATTGCCGTTGAGCAGGATCAGCCGCGCCGAGGAGACGTTCAGCCCCAGCCGGAACAGCGTCAGCAGCAGAAGCGTGGCCGGGAAGACGCTGAACTCGACCGGCTTCAATATGTACATCGCCACCAGAAGCACCACCACCGAGAGCGTGATGTTGACCACGATCAGCAGGTCCATCAGGAACGCCGGCAGCGGCGTCACCATGGCCAGAACGATCGAGAGCACGGCCAGCGGAACGCCCATCTCGGCCGCCACGGCCGGCGTGAGTCCGGAGCGCGTCGCCGGAGTGGAGCGGGGGCGGCCGGCGCCGCCGCCCGGGTGCGCGCCGCCGGGGGGCGCCGCGTCGGTGGTGTGGGCCAGGCTGACGGCTGAGGGCGCCATATCTTATACCGGCAGACGGTTTCCCATGAGGCGGTAGATGTAGGCCAGGATCTCGGCCACCGCCCGATACAGGTGCGCCGGGATCTCCTGCCCCACCTCCGCCGCCTTATAGAGCGCCTGCGCCAGCGGCGGGTTCTCGACGATCGGAACCTGATGGAGCACGGCCTTCTGCCGGATGCGCTGTGCCAGGTAGTTCTTCCCTTTGGCCACCACCACCGGGGCCGCCATCGCCTCCATCGCGTAGCGGATCGCCACGGCGTAATGCGTGGGGTTGACGATGACGGCGGTAGCCTTGGGCACCTGGTGCATCATGCGCCGCCGCAGCAGGTCGCGCTGCAGGCGCCGGATGCGCACCTTAACCTGCGGGTTGCCTTCGAGTTCTTTCATCTCGTCGCGCACTTCCTGCTTGGTCATCCGCAGATCGGCCATGTAGCGGCGGCGCTGGCGCCAGTAGTCGAACATGCCCAGGGCCAGGAAGACCGCGGCCGCCTTCCAGATCAGGCTTTCGAGCGAGGCCCCGGCCTGGCGCGCCCCCGCCGGAACGCTCTCGAGCGGCATCGCCGCCAGCGCGTTCAGGTTGTCCATCACCACACCCCAGACCGCTGCGCCGAACACGGGCAGCAGCACCACCGCCTGAATGAACAGCGGCAGGTTCTGCCGCGGCAGTTCGCGCAGCTTGCGCAACGGGCTGAGCCGTCCGAACTGCGGAGCCAGGTTCTTGCCCGCGAAACCGAAGCCGGTCACCGCCAGGTGCGCCCCCGCCGTCACCGCCAGCAGCGCGCCCGAAAGCATGCCCATCGGCGCCAGTTCGCGCAGGACGATCCGGTTGGCCAGGCTGGCCAGATCCGGCGCCGTGAGATCCCCCTCGAAGGCCCGCCGCAACAGGGAGCGGAAGGAACTCATCAACGCGCCGACGAAGGTTCCGCCCGCGGCCGAGACGATGGCGGCGAAAGCGAAGAACTGCACCGAGGTCACCAGTTCCCGGCTGGCCGGGAACTTGCCTTCTTCCCGAGCCTTCTTGCGGCGCCGCTCGGTTGGTTGTTCGGTTCCTTCTCCGCGTTCGGCCATCGCTCCTCACAGCAGCCGGTAGAGGACCGCCACCGTACGTTCGGCCGCGGCCCGGTACACCGGCAGGAACAGAATCAGGATCAGCGCCAGAAACGCCAGCGTCGCCAGCATCTTGACCGGGAAGGCCAGGGTCAGCAACTGCAGTTGCTGGTGGATCCTCCCCAGCAGGGCCAGCGCCACGTCGATCAGCGCCAGCAACACCACCACCGGCAGGGCCAGTCGCATGCCGGTGGCGAACATTCCCGCGCCCAGGCCGGCCACCGCGCCGATCGAGGAGGCGCGCAGAAAGAAGGTCCCCGGGGGATGCGCCGCGAGACTGGCGGCAAACACGCGCAGAACCTCGCGGTCCAGCCCCAGCGCGAAGAACAGCAACCCCCCGGCCAGTTGGGCGAAGACCAGCAGAACGTTGCTGTCGGCCTGCGTCGAAGGATCGACCGTCGAGGCGTAGGAATAGCCCGCCGGCAGGCCGAAGATCTGTGCGGCCACCAGCAGGGTTTCGATCAGCATCGCCACCGCCAGGCCCACCGTCAGCCCGAAGGCGGCCTCGGCTCCCAGCGCCGCCGCCATTCCCGCCACCGGAGGCTCCGGGAGCGCCACCGTTGGCCACAGGGGCGCCAGCGCCACGGTCAGGCTGAGTGCCAGCAGCACCCGCGCCATGTCCGCTCCGTTCGAGAACCCCGGCAACGGCACGAAGCTCAGCGCTCCGCCCACCCGCGCCGCTACCAGCAGGAAGCCGTAGAGCGCCGGCACCGAAAGCGTCAGCCGGGCCGTCTCACCGTGCATAACGCCCCAGGTCTCCCAGCAGTCCCGCCGTGTAGCTCATCATCTGCCGCAGCAGCCAGGGCAGGAAGAACAGCAGCGCCGCCAGAAACGCCGTCAGCCGCGGGATGGCGCTGAAGGCCGAGTCCTGCATCGAGGTCGCCACCTGCACCAGGCTGATCACGACCCCGGCCGCAAAGCCCACCACCAGCAGCGGCGCGCTCAGCCAGAAGGCCGTCATCAGCGCGTCGCGAACGATCTGAATCGCGAATTGGGGTGTCATGGCCTCTCAGTAACGGGCACCAAAGCTCCCAAAAGTGTCGGCCCTGGCTGCAGGATCTGTGTCTGTCATCGTGCCGTACGCCCTAGCGCTCCTGTTTCCGGCACCGGCAACCGCGCCCCCCGCGGTCCGGCGCTCAATAGAAGCTCCTCACCAGCGAGCCGACCACCAGGTTCCAGCCATCCACCAGCACGAACAGCAGTACTTTGAACGGCGCCGAGAGCATCACCGGCGGCAACTGGATCATACCGATCGACAACGTAACCGAAGCCACCACCAGGTCGATGATCAGGAAAGGCAGGAACAGCACCGCGCCGATCTGGAATGCCGTTTTCAACTCGGAAAGAATGTAGGCCGGCATCAGGATCCTGAAGTCCAGGTCGGCGGGCCTCCGCGGCGGCGCCGAGTGCGTGATGTCGACGAGCAGTTTGACGTCTTTCTCGCGCGCAAACCGGATCAGGAACGCTTTGAGAGGCGCGCCCGCCCGCTCCATGCCCTGGCTCAGGGCGAGCTGCCCCTTCTCGACCGGCTCCCAGCCCTGCGTGTACATCTGGGAGAGGACCGGCTGCATGATCAGTATGCTGAGGAAAAGAGCCAGTCCGATCAGCACCTGGTTCGAGGGGGTCGATTGAGTGCCCAGCGCCTGCCTCAGGAAGTGAAGCACCACCACGATCCGCAGAAACGGCGTCAGCGACATCACCACCGCGGGAACGACCGCCAGCAGCGTGAGCAGGATGGCGATCTGCATGGGCACGCCCATGCTCTGGGCACCTTTGGCCCCGCCGAGCGAGATGCCCAGGAGCGGTTCGGCGGCGGTGGCCCGGAGCGCCGGGGCAGCGGCGACCAGCAGCAGGAGTCTCATCGCGGCTCCTCGGGAGGCGGCGCCTCCTGGCACTCCTTCCAGGCCAGACTCTCGACCAGCGTGCAGCCGCCGGCGTGCGAGGCGATCAGCAGAGCCCGGCCGCCCAGCCGCACCAGGTGGAGAGCGTGCCCGGGCCCTAGCGCCACCCGTTCGGCCAATTCGATCCGCCCTCCCCTTCTCGGCCGGCCGGGCGCACGCCAGCGGGCCGCGCCGGCGCGCCTCAAAGCCCACAGCGTCCCCGCCAGGATGCCGAGTACCAGCAGCACCGCTCCCAGATCGCGTGCCAGATCCATGGTTTAAACCCCCTGGTTGAAGTCCGTGATGCGCACCCCGAAGGCGCTCTCGATGATCACCACCTCGCCGAAGCCGATCAGGGCGCCGCCGGCGTGAATGTCGATCGCCTCGCCCGCCGAGCGCGTCAACCACACCACCCGGCCGGGTTCCCACTGCAGAATCTCGCAGAGCGGCATGATCTTCCGGTCGAGCTCCATCTCCAGTTCGATGGGAACGTCGGCCAGCGGCCCGATCTGTTCGAGCGCGGTCATCGGGGCCCCGTTACTGTTTCAGGTTCACCGTGTCCTGGGTGATCTGATCGACCGTCGTCACCACGCGCGAGTTCACCTGATAGGCGCGCTGGAACACGATCAGGTTGGTGAACTCCTTGGCAATGTCCACCGTCGAGTTCTCGAGCGAACCGCCCGCCACCTTGCCCCGGCCGCCCGTGTCGGGCAGCCCGATCGAAGGCAGCGCCGTGGCCGCGCTGGCCTGGAAGGCGTTGTTGCCGACCGCGATCAGCGACTGAGGATTTCGGATCGAAGCCAGCGCCAGTTGCCCCACCACGACCTGCGTGCCGTTCGAATAGCTGGCCACGATCTGGCCGCCGTCGGCCAAGCCCACGTTGGTCAGGGAGGCGGCGGCCGATCCGTCCTGCGCCGTAGCCGACGGGGCCGAGGGCGCGTTGTAGTCCGTGATGCGTGGGCCCGAGGTGTCGTAGAGGTGCCAGGTCATCTGGTTGGTGGGCGGGGTGCCGGTCTGGACGCCGATCGTCGCGCCGTCGGCCAGCGCCGGAATCTGGAACGCCACGTCCGGAGTCGTCGAATCCGGAGTGACGAGCGAGCCGTCCTCTCCGAACAACAGCGTTCCGGCGGCCAGCGGCTGGGTCTGCGCGGCAGCCGTGTCGGCATCGGGAATCGTCACCGAATAATCCCAGGTGGTGTTGGAGTTGTGGTTGCCCTTGGACGGGGCTTCCTTGGTCAGGGTCAAGGTCAGCGTGTGCGTGATGCCGAGCGAATCGACGACATTGATCGGCGTCGAGAAAGTTCCGCTGGCCTGGCCCGCCACGCCGGCGGCGTTGAGGTTCATGTCGACCGAGAAAGTCTGGGTCGCGATGGGGGCTTTGAGCGTGCCGACGGGAACCGGGATGTCTCCGATCGGCTGGTTGGCATCGATCGTACCGCCGGCGTTCTCCGCCCATCCCTGAACGCGCTGCCCGGCTTGCGTCACCAGGAAGCCGGAATCGTCCACCTGGAAGTTGCCCGCCCGGGTGAAGTCCTGGGCGCCCTGGGAGTCCTTGACGATAAAGAAGCCGTCGCCCGTAATGGCCCCGTCGAGCAAGCCGCTGCTGGCCTGCGTGGCGCCCTGCGTGAACTCGCGCACCGTATACGGGATTCCGGTTCCGAAACCAACCTGCGTCGCTCCCAGGCCGGCCCCGATCGACTCGGTGACCAGGTCCTGGAAGGAAACCACGCTCGCCTTGTAGGCGGTGGTGTTGAGATTGGCGAGATTGTTCGAGACCACGTCGATGGCGGTGGTATTGGCGTCCAGCGCCGAAAGCGCGGTCGAGAAGGCGGTAAACATGCTAGCTACTCTCCTGGGTTGATGTCGCCCCGCCCGTGCCGGCCTGGGTGGCAGCGCCGGACAGGGTGTCCAGATCCGAATGAATCGCGGTCAACTGCTCGAGAGAACTGAACTCGGCCAGTTGGGTCACGTACTGGGTGGGATCCTGGGTGGGGTCCATGGGGTCCTGGTTCTGGATCTGCGCGCACAGAAGCCGGAGGAATGTCTGCTGCTGGGCAAGCGGATCGCTCGACGACTTGGAAACGGTTGACGTGGTTGACGTTGCTGACGGCGGCGCCGCCGCCGGGACTGCCAGGCTAATCGGTGTAGTCATAGTTGGAGCTCCCGCCCCGAGCGGAACTGCGGGTCAGGGCCTGGAGCCAGGAGAGCTCCTCCCGGTCCGGTCCGCGCCGCTGCTGTTGCTGTTGTTGGCCGGCTGGATTCCCTTCGCCGCGGAAGCCCCGGCCTGGATCGCCGTTGAGATCTTGTCCGGTTCTCGAACCCGGAGCCGCACTCCCGGCTCGAATCGCAGCGCCATCGGCCGTGCCGGCCAGCGGCTGCCAGGTGTCGGCCCGGAAGCCGCGGTCGGCGAGCCCGGAGACCAGTTCGCCCAACTGGTCGCGCAGGGTACCCGCCAGTTCGGTATCCGGCGTGCGCACGGAAACCCGCACTTCTCCCCCGCGCTCGACCACCCGCAGCGACACCTGCTCGGCCTGCTGACCGTCGGACGGTTTGGAGGATATGGCCAGCGACAGTTCGCGAAGCGCGGGCTCTCGTGGCTGCTCGCGCGGGACTCCGGGCGGCGGAGCGGCCGGAGGGGTCGATGCTTCCGGAGCGTTGGTACGGGCCGCGGCCGGCATGAGTCCGGAGGCGGGTGCCGCGGCGCTGGCCGGGTTGATGTTACCGGCCTCCGTGGTGATCGAGGCACTGCGGATCGCGCCTGTCCGTGCCTGGTCCGAGGCCTGCTCGTCCGGCGCGCGCCGCACGGCCGTGGCGGCGGGCACGGCACCCTGTCTCGACGGTCCGGCCGGCGATTGCCGCTCCCCTGCGGGGGTACTCTCACTCGCACCGGGCGGCTTCGTATCCCATCCGGCCCCGGCTGCGGCCGGCGTTGCCGCCTCAGCCGCCTTCTCTGTCGAGAGGCCCGCGGAAGCGGTTCCCCAGGCTGCCCCACCTTGTTTGGACGGCTCTCGAGGCGACGACTGCGGCTCCCCAACCGGGCTGCCCTCACTCGAACCGAGCGGCTTCGTATCCGTTCCGGCCCCGGCTCGGACCTCGGCTACGGAGGGCGTTGCCGTCTCCGTCGCCCTCTCCCTCGAGAGGCCGGGGGAAGAGGTCCCCCAGGGTGCCGCACCTTGTTTGGGCGGCTCTCGAGGCGACCACTGCGGCTCCCCAACCGGGGTGCTCTCACTCGAACCGAGCGGCTTCATATCCGCTCCGGCCACGGCTCGGACCACGGCTGCGGAGGGCGTTGCCGTCTCCGCCGCCCTCTCTCCCGAGAGGCCGGGGGAAGAGGTCCCCCAGGGTGCCGCACCTTGTTTGGGCGGCTCTGGAGGCGACGACTGCGGCTCCCCAACCGAGTTGCCCTCACTCGAAGCGAGCGGCTTCGTATCTGCTCCGGCTCCGGCTGACACCACGGCTGCGGCCGGCGTTGCCGGCTCCGCCGCCTGCTCTGTCAAGAGGCCGGGGGAAGCGGTTCCCCAGGGTGCGGCACCTTGTTTGGGCGTCGCTGGAGGCGACGGCTGCGGCTCCCGAACGGCGGTGCCCTCGCTCAAACGGGGCAGCTCTCGATCCGCCCGGACCCCGGCTGGCACCGCGGCAACGGCGGGCCTGGCCGGTTCAGCCGCGCTCTCGGTCGAGACGACGAGGCGAGCCGCGCTCGTGGGTGCGGGGCCTTGTCTGGGAGGCCCGGCTGGCGCATGGCCGCGATCCGAGCTGGCCGGTGGCACCGCCAGCGCCGGCTCGAACCCGGACAAGGGTACCTGCCCGGCCGGGGCGGCGCTCGGGGAGGCCGGCGCCGGTTGGCTCTCCGGAGGCAGTCCCTGCCCTGTGACCCGGACGGAGAAAGCCAGGATGGGCTCCGGCCCGGCCGCCTGCGATGGTGAGCCTGCCGGTTCGGGCGCACTGTTTGTCATGAGGGCCGCGACGGCTTCCGGGCCGGCAGGAACGGCGATCGATGCGGGCGAGGTGGCCGGGGTCTGGGACGCCGGTTCAAGCGCTCCGGGGAGCGTGGCCGCGCCCTCCGGCAATGGAGCCGGCACCGCAACCGGTCCCGCATCCGAAAGGGCGGTGGCGTCGGTCGGGACGTCGCCGTTCTGCGTCTGCGGCCTGGTCGGCGACAGCAGGGAAAGGGGCTCGAGGAGGGCGGCCGCCAGAGCCGCCTCCGTCGTCGCCTGTTCGGCGCCGGGTTTGGGTTTCGGGGCGGCGGGAGTCCGAGCCTGTTTTGCCGTCCGCGAGGCCAGGGGTTTGGTGGAGGCTCCGGGGCTCGAAAGGACCGCTGCCAGCACACCCGTGAAAGCACCCTTCGTGAGACTGGCCGGGCTGGCCGCTGCGGCCGGGGATCGGGGGGCTCCGGCGGGGGTTGGGGCGCCCGGTGGCGGCTCGAAGGGGTTGGCGGGAAGGCTGGAAGCGGAAGCCACGGTCACGCCAACTGCCCGTGCAGGTCACGGACCGTCCCGCGGGTTCCCCGCATTCAACCGGTTAGAAGTGGCGAGGGGGCACAAGAACTTGGCACCTCGCTGGGCGTGACCAATAACTGGCGCCGCTCGCGTACCCCCTCAATCCACTCTTCGACTGGCTTCTTCAGGACGTTAGCGGATTCCGGCCTTGCGGACCCGGGATTGCACCCAGTTTTCCGGAACCGACTTATGGACTCTTTGCTCACTGCGGCGGCTTCCGGCATGCGGGCGCGTATGGAGGCGCTCGACCTGGTGGCCAACAACATCGCCAACACGGGCACGGCGGGCTTCAAGCTCGACCGCGAGTCCTATAACCTCTATGTGGCTCCCGAAGCTCTCGATCCGGATTCCCCGGCACCGTCCACGCTTCCCGTGGTCGAACGGAACTGGACGGATTTCGGCCAGGGCAGCCTGGAGTCCACCGGCAATCCGCTCGATGTGGCGCTTGCGGGGCCCGGTTTCTTCGCCGTCAGCGGACCCGGAACGACGCTCTACACGCGCAACGGGAACCTGAGTCTCTCGCCCGCCGGCGTGTTGACCACCTCCGACGGCTATCCCGTTGTGGCTACCGGCGGGGGCACCATCCAGCTCCAGCCGGATCTGCCCTTCGAGATCGCCTCGGACGGCACGGTGAAACAGGCGGGTGCGGATGTGGGGCAACTGGCGGTCTTCGATTCCGATCGACCCGGGACACTGGTCAAGTTCGGCCGGAACTACTTTGAGACAGCCGATGGTGCGGCGCTCGCCACCCCGGCGGCGGGGACCAGGGTCGAGCAGGGCAAGGTCGAGGCCTCTAATGTAGCGGCGCCCGAGTCGGCCGTGCGCCTGATCAGCCTGATGAGGCAGTTCGAGATGCTCCAGAAAGCGATCGCGATGGACGGAGACATGGCGCGTCAGGCCATCGAGCAGGTGGCCAAGCCGTCGTGAGCGGGGAGGATGAATGATCCGGGCATTGTTCAGCGCGGGCAGTGGAATGAGCGCGCAGGAAATGAACATCGACAACATCGCCAACAACCTGGCCAACGCCAACACGGCGGGGTTTAAGGCGCGGCGGGTGGAGTTTCAGGACCTGATGTACCAGAACGTCATCCAGCCGGGTTCGGCGGCGGGCTCGCAGACGACGGTGCCGAGCGGCCTGCAGTTGGGACTGGGCACGCGGCCGGCTTCAAACGAAATCGTCCAGACCCAGGGCGACTTCCAGCAGACGGGGAACACCTACGACCTTGTAATCCAAGGCAAGGGTTTCTTCCAGATCCGCCAGCCCTCGGGCGATCTGGCCTACACGCGCGCGGGCGGTTTCCAGCTCGATCGCAACGGGAACCTGGTCACGCCGCAGGGGGACGCGCTCGAGCCGCAGATCGCCATTCCGAGCAACGCGCAATCGGTGAGCATCGCGGCCGACGGCACGGTCAGCTACACCCAGCCCGGCCAGACCGCGGCGCAGATTGCCGGCCAGATCCAGCTTGCCATCTTCGCCAACCCGGCGGGCCTGAACTCGCTCGGCGGCAGCCTGTACCAGCCCACCACCGCTTCGGGGGATCCGGTGGTCGGCAACCCGGGGGGGCAGGAAGGCATCGGCACGCTGCTCCAGGGCTACATGGAGGGATCGAACGTGAGCGTGGTCCAGGAGTTCATCAACCTGATCGTGAGCCAGCGCGCCTACGAGGCCAACTCGAAGGTGGTGAAGGCTGCCGACGACATGTACTCGGAGGTCAACAACCTGCGATGATCCTGACGGCGTTTCTGGCAGCGGCGTCGTGCCTGGTGGTCGAGGGGGACCGGATTCTGATGGCGGACCTGGCCAAGGCCGTTCCCGAGTTCTCGGCCGCTGCGGGCGGGGAGGCGATCGGACTGGCGCCCGCGCCCCGGATGGTGCGGAGGTTCTTCGCCCCGGAAATCGAGCGGCTGGCGAAGGCGCATGGAATCGAGGTTCCGCCGGGAGCGACGGCCTGTTTCGAGGGCGCCGCTGAGGTGCTCACCGAAGCCCGGGTTCTCGAGGCACTGGCCAAGGCAGAGCCCGACGGGGAAACGCGGATCTCGCTGGTCGAGTTCAGCCGCTATCCGGTGCCGCACGGCGAGTTGGAGTTCGGGCCGGCTCCCCAGGCCGCCAACGGCCAGCCGGTCCTGTGGAGGGGGCGCGTGAACTTCGGTGTGAACCGCAGCGCAGAGGTGTGGGCGCGCGTCCGACTGGCGCGGCCGTCGCGGGAGGTGGAGCGGAGCGACACGGTGGCGGTCGAGGTCCGCAGCGGCGCGGCCCTCCTGAAGTTCGATGCACAGGCGGAATCGGGCGGGAAAGCCGGAGAGCGGGTGACGGTGCGCAATCCGGGGACGGGGGCGCGATTCAGCGCCGAGGTAGAGGCGAAAGGGAAGGTGATGGTCGATGCGACGCTGGTTGGGCGTGGCGCTGCTTTGGGCGGCCGTTAGCGCAGCCGCCGACAAGAAGCCGGCACCGCCGAAGGAGCCGGTCCCGGCTCCTGTCGAGGCTTACGTCAAAGATGCGGAGCAGCGTGGCCGCTCGGACTTCCGGCTTCCCGGGTCGATCTGGCAGCCGGGTTCGCCGCTCGGGGGGCTCGCTCGCGACCCCAAGGCCGGCCAGGTGGACGATCTGGTGACGATCGTGGTGAACGAAAGCGCCTCGGCCGTCTCGACCGGCACCACCAAGACGGCGCGGCAATCCAGCTCCGGCTATTCCATCACTTCACTGCTCAAACCGACCCGGGCCGCTGGCGCGCTCGCCAATCTGCTGACCACTTCGGGCAACCAGGCCCTGGACGGCCAGGGCACCACGACCCGGGACCTGACTCTGACCACCACGCTTTCGGCGCGCGTAACCGATGTTCTGCCGAACGGCTACCTGGTGCTCGAAGGCTCGAAGAGCGTGGTCGTTAACTCGGAGACGCATGTGGTGACGGTGCGCGGCGTCGCGCGGCCGCTGGACATCACGCCCGAGAACCGGATCCTGTCGAACAACCTGGCCCAGATGGAGGTCCGCATCAACGGGAAGGGCGTGGTGAACGATGCCATCCGCCGCCCGTTCATTCTGTACCGCCTGCTGATGGGCCTGCTGCCCTTCTGATCCCATGCGAACGCTCCCCTTGCTTCTACTCCTGATCGGGTCCGCCTCGGCCGCCAGCCGGATCAAGGATCTGGCCTCGGTCGAAGGCGTGCGCGAGAACCAACTGGTGGGCTACGGGCTGGTGGTCGGCCTGGCGGGGACGGGCGACCGGAGCCAGACCGTGTTTCCGGCGCAGAGCCTGACCAACATGCTGGCGCGCATGGGCGTAACTGTCTCGCCCACCGCGATCCGCGTCGCCAACACCGCCGCAGTGATGGTGACCGGGACGCTGCCCCCGTTCGCGCAGCCCGGCTCGAAGATCGACGTGACGGCGGCTGCGGTCGGCGATGCGCCGAACCTGCAGGGTGGCCTGCTGGTGCTGACCGAGTTGCGCGGCGCCGACGGCCGGGTCTACGCCGTTGCGCAGGGGCCGGTGGTGACGGGCGGCTTTGTGGCCGGCCGTTCGGGCACGCAACAGACGGTGAATCACCCCACCGTGGGGCGGGTGCCGAATGGCGCCATCGTCGAGCGGCCCGCGCCCACGCAGGCGCCCGGCCGACGGCTGCACCTGCAGTTGAAGGAGGCCGACTTCACCACGGCCGCGCGGATGGTGGAAGCCGTGAACAGAGCCTTCGGCGGGGGCGGCGCGCCGCTGGCCTGGGCGGAGAACTCCGGGCTGGTCGCGGTCGATGTGCCCTCTTCTTTCGGCGAGCGGCCGGTCGAATTCGTGGCTGCGCTCGAGGCCGTCGCGGTCGAGGCCGACCGCCCCGCCAAAGTCGTGATCAACGAGCGCACTGGAACCATCGTGATGGGCAAGGACGTTCGGATTGCCCCGGTGGCCGTGATGCACGGTTCGCTCACGGTCGAAGTCCAGACCTCGTACAACGTGTCGCAGCCGGCGCCGTTGGCGACGGGAACCACCGAGGTGGTGCCGCAAGTTGGGGTGGGGGTGAAGGAGGAGAAAACGCGCAACATCGTTCTCAAAGGGGGAGCGACGGTGGAGGAACTCGTGCGCGCCCTGAGCGCCATCGGATCCACGCCGCGGGACGTCATCGCGATTCTCCAGAGCCTGCGGGTTGCGGGCGCGCTCGAGGCGGAACTAGAGGTGATCTGATGGTGGCGAGCGTTGCCGGTCTGATGCCAGCCTCGGGCTCGGGCGATCCCCTTCCAAAGAACATCCCGCAAGCGGCCCAGCAGTTCGAGGCGCTGCTGATTTCGGAAATGCTCAAGAGCGCGCACGGGGAGGGTTCGGCAGGCTGGCTCGCGGAGGGTGACGACCAGGCGGGGAGTTCGATGGCCGAATTCGCCGAGGAACATCTGGCGCAGGCGATGGCATCCGCGGGCGGGTTCGGGCTGGCCGGCCGGATTGCCAAGGGCCTCGAACGGGCCGATGCCGCAGCCAGGCCTTCTGCCGCCGGCGGCGGGCAGGAGCCCGGATCGTGAAGATCCTGTCCCGCCCCGTCAGCGACGGTTCGTGGCCTCCAGCCTGCGGTCCGGACGGAAACCGAAGCTCGCCGCGGCGCGCCAGAGGGAGCGCCCCACGGCTGGCTATGCCTCTTCGTCAACCGAGGCCGAGTCCCCCTTCAGGTCCCCCGCCATCTCCATGGCATAGTCGGGTGGAATCTGGCGAACCACCTGCTTCGTATTCCTGTCCACGATCCGCACGATCGGGCGGTGCGTCCGGCGGTCCAGCACGAACGTCACCTCGTTTTTGTCTCCGAACACTTCCGCGGCATTCAAGGCCTTGACAGCCTGGATCAGCTCCCGTTGCTCGGGAGGTCTTTCGGCCGGGGCCGGAGACAGATTCACCGGCGCGGCCTCTTGGACGTTCTGTACCCCACCGACAGTAGTCATAGCAGTCTCCTGGCAGGCACGGCGTCTCCCCTGGCACCGCCACGCCCAGCGCGCTGCGGAGATACTGTGCCTCGTTTAGCTTATCGGTCCCGAAGGGGACGGGCTGCGGAAATTCTGGCGCAAGGCGCTACTTGAGGTTCAGAATCTCGCGCGCGGTGCCCGCATGGCGCTCGATCTTCTTCTGCAGCGCCAGAATGGCATAGATCAACTGCTCCGGGCGCGGCGGGCAGCCCGGGACGTAAAGGTCCACGGGAATCACCTGGTTCACCGGCAGGATGGCATAGTTGTTGAAGACGCCGGTCGAGGTCGCACAGGCGCCCATCGAGATCGCCCACTTCGGTTCCGGCATCTGCTGGTAGAGCCGGCGGATGATGGGGGCCATCTTGTTCGAGACCCGCCCGGCGATAATCATCAGGTCCGATTGCCGGGGCGAGCCGCGAAAGACCTCCGCCCCAAAACGCGCTACGTCGAAGCGGGACGCGCCCATCGACATCATTTCGATGGCGCAGCAGGCCAGGCCGAAACTCATCGGCCAGATCGAGTTCTTCCGCGCCCAGTTGATGGCCCGGTCGAGCCGGGTGGTGAAGACGGCTTCGTTCAGCCAGTCGTAGTCGTCCTGGTCGATTCGGGAGAAAAGACCCGGGTCGCCCGGCACCGGCCGATTCGCCAGATCCTGAACGCTGTCCCCGGCTCCCATGTCTCCATCTTCTCACGGGAGCGCGGCTCGGGGTTTGCCGCCCGGGGGTTGTCACGGGATCGCGAGCCCGGTGGCGCCGGGTTCGGTTGTGCGTGGGATCGCGAGCCTGGTGGCGCCGGGTTCGGTTGTGCGCTGGGGCCGGGGGCCCTTCCTACTCCTGGATGCCGGTGTCCAGGAAGGCGCGCAGGCGGTGGCTGCGGCTGGGATGACGCAGCTTGCGGAGCGCCTTGGCCTCGATCTGGCGTATGCGCTCGCGTGTGACGGCGAAATGCTGACCCACCTCTTCGAGCGTGTGCTCGCTGCCATCCATCAGGCCGAAGCGCATCTTGATGATCTTCTCTTCGCGGGGGCTGAGGGTCTTGAGAACCTCGGCCGTCTGCTCGCGCAGGTTGAGGTTGATCACGGCCTCCGAGGGCGAGACGACGCGGCGGTCGATGATGAAATCGCCCAGGTGCGATTCCTCCTCCTCGCCCACGGGCGTCTCGAGCGAGATCGGCTCCTGGGCGATGCGCAGCACCTTGCGGATCTTGGGCACCGGCAACTCCATCCGCCGGGCCAGCTCCTCGGTGGTCGGCTCGCGGCCCAGTTCCTGCTGCAGCCGGCGCTGCGTGCGCACCAGCTTGTTGATGGTCTCGATCATGTGGACCGGAATGCGAATGGTTCGCGCCTGGTCGGCGATGGCCCGCGTGATGGCCTGCCGCACCCACCAGGTGGCGTAAGTCGAGAACTTGTAGCCGCGGCGGTAATTGAACTTATCGACGGCCTTCATCAGGCCGATGTTGCCTTCCTGAATGAGGTCCAGGAATTGCAGGCCGCGGTTGGTGTAGCGCTTGGCGATCGAGACCACCAGCCTGAGGTTGGCTTCGATAAGCTGCTTTTTGGCGCACTCGGCTTCGATCTCGCCGCGCTCGACGATCTGCAAGGTGCGCCGCAACTCGGTGGCGCTGGCGCCGCACTCCTCTTCGAGCTGCTGGACACGCAGGTTGTGCTGGCGCAACTCCTTGCGCAACTCCCGGACGGCCGAGGACGCCGACGAGCCGGAGTCTTCGAAGCGGCGCTGGATGCGGGAGATCTCGCGCTCGATCGGCCTGAACGCCTCGACCGCGCGGCGCACGCAATCCGCCAGCCGGTGCTCGATCAGGGGGCCGAAGGGGATGGCGCGGGTGAGCTGCGAAACCTTCACCGTGGTGCGGGCCAGGAAGTGCCGCAGAGACCGATGTTGCTTGGGCTTGGTGGTGCGCGGAATGGCCAGCAGCTTCTGCCGGAACTGCTGGGCCTTGTGGTAATGGCGGTTGATCTCCTCGATCGAGCGGAGCAGTTCCTGCCTCTGCGCATCGAAGGAATCCTCGTTGGCCACCAGATCCGGAAGGACCAGGACGTCGCGCACCGGGACCGTGCCGCGCTGGATATCCTCGCCCAGCGCCAGAATCTCGCGGGTGATGAGCGGGGAGCGGGCCAGCGACTTGCGCACGGCGCGCTGGCCGCGTTCGATGCGCTTGGCCAGCTCGATCTCGCCCTCGCGCGTCAGCAGAGGCACGGTGCCCATCTCGCGGAGATACATGCGGACGGGATCGTTGGTCTTGTCGCCGAACTCCTGGCCCAGATCGGCCTCGAGCAGCTCCTCGGCTTCCTCCGGCTTGCCTAGCTTGGGTTCTTCGAGAATCTCGACGCCCGCGCCGTCGAGATTGACGAGGATGTCGTCCAACTCCGGACCCGGAGTGATCTCGTCGGGAAGCAGTTCGCTGACTTCGTCGTAGAGGACGTAGCCCTTCTCCTTCCCCACGTCCATCAACTGCTTGAGACGGTCGTATTTGTCGTCGATCGCCACCCTCAACCCCACCTGCGGACCATTGCGGGACCAGTCCACGCCATTGTACAACACACCAAAACGAGCGGCTCAGGCCCGGTCGAGCCTGCCTAGTTCCTCTGCACAGCGGAGAGCTTCTTCCAGCATACCAGCACGTTCCGCTTCCTTGATGCGAGCCTTGAGGGCCGCGCGGCGGGCCTCGATGTCCGATTCTTCGAGCTTGCGCAAGCAGGCCTCCGCGTGCTCGGCAGTCAGCTCCTCGTCATCTCCCTTATCGGCAAAAAGCAGAGCCGAGAGCAAATCCTGGTCCGGCTCTGCCAGGCGCGCCTGGAGGTCGCCGACGTGCAGCGGGGCGCCGCTCTCTTCGATCGCGATCAGCGCCTGAAAGATGCGGCGCGTGGCGAACTGCTCGAGCTGCGGCGCGCGCTGGAGCCGCGCCAGGACCGAACTGCGGATCTGGGGGCTCGAAAGCACGGCGTTGAGCAGAATCCGCTCCACCGGCCTGACCTGCTGGGCCACATCGGGCAGCGTCTTGTCCCGGCGCTCGGCTGCCGCTCTGCGGAAATGTTCCAGGACCAGCCCGGTCTCGATGCCCAGGTAATTGGCCAGATCGTTGGCCACCGTTGCGCGCTCCAGCTTATCCGAGATGCGCTGCACGGCGGGCAGAAGAAACTTGAGCCCGGCCACGCGGCCCTCGGACGTGCGCATATCGAAGCGGGAGCGGGCCCGGTCGGCGAGCCAGTAGAAGTAACCCGGAGCTTTCTCGGCGTGCTTGCGGTAAGCCTCGGCGCCGTTGGCCTTGACGTATTCGTCGGGGTCGAAACCGCCCTCGAGCTCGAGCACGCGCACCTGCATGCCTTCCTCGACCAGAATCTCGATCGAGCGCTCGGCCGCCTTCATGCCGGCCTCGTCGGGATCGAAGTTGACGACGATGCGCTCGGAATGGCGCTTGATGGCGCGCACCTGCTGCACCACCAGCGCGGTGCCGCAGGATGCCACCACTTCGTGGACGCCGGCGCTCCAGACTCCGATTACGTCCATATAGCCTTCCACCAGAATCGCTCTCGATGCCGCACGAATGGCTGTCTTGGCGCGATGCAGGTTATAAAGCACGCGGCCCTTGTGATAGATGGGGCTGTCGGAGGAGTTCAGGTACTTGGGTTCTTCGCCCGCCCCCAGCGCGCGCCCGCCGAAGCCGATCACGGCGCCGGATTCGTTGTGAATGGGGAACATCAGGCGGCCGCGGAAACGGT
>Ga0182021_10001926_pt1 | contig 24187 bp, 19 predicted proteins | sample 612E3MmetaG_FD_120493 | JGI IMG/M metagenome (GOLD analysis project Ga0182021, IMG submission 120493) | Permafrost microbial communities from Stordalen Mire, Sweden - 612E3M metaG (Illumina Assembly) | ecosystem: Environmental > Terrestrial > Soil > Wetlands > Permafrost | place: Sweden... | reverse complement strand
GTTGTATTTATGGGACGCACGAAAACAATCTCCAACATTCGGACATAGAATGGTCTTTGATGCGGGGGAACAGAAGCCGCAAACCATTATTGTTCCGGCAGGAGTCGTTCATGCTTATCGCAATGTGGGAAGTGTTCCGGGATGGGTTGTGAATTTACCAAACAGACTCTATGCAGGGAGAAAACACAAAGAAGTGGCCGATGAAATTAGGCATGAGAGCGATCCAAATTCACCATATCAATTGGATTAAGATCACTGAATAGTATTTTTAACAATGAGTTATTCATCATAAAAACAGTAAACAATTATATTTTGGCTTTATGTAAAATCTTAAAAAGAGAACAAAGCAACTCCTCCCCGTGTCCCCCTCCTCATTGAGGAGGGGGATAGAGGGGTGGTGGAAAATGTGTTGGTTTTAGAATAACAAAATTTTGAATGATCAAAAATAATCTTCTATGAGAGTGGTTAAGGATTAAGAATCAATGAATCTTCTGGTGACAGGCGGCGCGGGTTTTATTGGAAGTAATTTTATCCGGTATATTTTAGACAAATATCCGGAATACCGCGTCATCAATCTTGATAAGCTTACTTATGCAGGTAATTTAGAGAATTTGACCGGTGCAGATAAGGATCCTCGCTACGCATTTGAGAAAGGGGATATTTGTGATAAAGCGCGAGTCCAACTTTGTGTGATGCGATACGAGATTGACGCGATAATAAATTTTGCAGCGGAATCGCATGTTGATCGCAGTATCCTTGGAGCGGCGGAGTTTGTGCAGACGAATATCGGAGGTACAAATGTCTTGCTGGAAGTCACCAAAGAATTGAAGATCAAGCGGTTCCTGCAAGTTTCTACCGATGAAGTATACGGATCACTTGGATTGACAGGACTTTTCACTGAAGAAACTTCGCTGCATCCGAACAGTCCATATTCCGCCAGCAAAGCTTCCGCTGACATGCTCGCGCTGGCGTATCAACACACGTTTGGTTTACCGGTTGTGTTGACTCGTTGCTCAAATAATTACGGACCATATCAATTTCCGGAAAAGCTGATTCCTCTCATGATTGCAAATGCCATGGACGATAAATCTCTGCCGGTGTATGGCGATGGTATGAATATCCGAGATTGGCTTCACGTGAAAGATCATTGTTCAGCTATTGATGAAGTGCTTCACCGCGGTAAGATCGGAGAAGTATATAATATCGGCGGGAATAACGAAAAGCCAAATATCGAAATTGTAAAATTGATTTTGCAGAATCTCGGAAAACCGGATTCGCTGATCACATATGTAAAAGATCGTCCCGGTCACGACCGGAGGTACGCGATAGATTCGAGCAAGATTCAATGTGAACTCGGATGGCAGCCTTCTTACACATTCGAGCAAGGCATTGCGGAAACGATCAAATGGTACATGAACAATCAAGCATGGTGGAAACGGATTATGAGCGGCGAATATAAAGAATACTATAAGCTTTTATACGGCGGCAGGGAAGTGGTGGAAAAGAAGTAGAAGAGCCAGTGAGCAGATAAATAAATGAGTCGATTCCGCCAAAAGCGAATGCGCCTCTGGCGCAGAGTAGTTGAGATATTAAAAAAACGTAGGGGCGAAGTGACTTCGCCCAAATAGATGATGCTGAGGAAATTGAATCCCGTAGGGACGAAATATTTATAGAAATGAATTAAAAAAAAACAAAAAAGCTTCGTTAAGAGCGAAATAGAAAAAGCAGCGGTGAATATGATGAAACAAAATCGATATTTGAAATTCTGGAATATAAGAATAGCAATTCTCTGTTTGTGTGTGTGGTATGGTCTCATGTTAACATCCAATGCGCAATGGACAACGGATACAAAGAAGGAGTTACAGGAATCAAAGTCAGACCTTAAGAGCATGATCCAAGCGCCCTTGACCAATGTGCCGGTGTTGGAGGGACCTGTTGATCCTGACCAGTACTTTGTAGGACCATCTGATATTATTTCTGTTAATATTTGGACAAGTCCACCGCTCAACTTTTCTCTCACCGTTACACCGGAGGGGACTCTCATTGTTCCAACCGTTGGTGAAATCCGTATTACAGATTTAACTCTGAGTGAAGCTAAGAAAAAAGTCATCACGGAAATCAAAAAGAAATATATTTCAGGTGATCCGTCCATAACACTCCTGAGCCCAAGACAAATATTTGTCACTATCTCAGGTGCAGTACGCTATCCGGGAAAATATTTACTCTATGCTACGGATCGTGTAGATAACGGGATAGCACTTGCAAATAAAAAACAGAAAGATATTTTTCCAGAAGCTGGGAATATTGTTATCGGAAAAGAAATTCGAAAAGATGAAACAACTCAATTTGACGAGCGGAATCAAACGAAACGGAATATTCGGTTGACGCGTCGTTCAGGGGAACGCTTCAGGGTAGATGTCCTTCAGTACTATGTCACAAGAAATGATATTTGGAATCCTTTCCTTCGGGAAGGAGACGAGATCTTTGTCCCTCGTATCGATCCTAAGAAAAATGTATTTGCTGTTTACGGCGGAGTAAATGTCCAGGGTAGTTTTGAGTTAGTCGATGGAGACAATTTCTTAAACGCTTTTGAATTAGCGTACGGCTTCACATCGCGCGCGATAAAAGATAGTATTATACTTTATCGTTATAATGCAGAAGCAAGGAAACAAGTCCTGACCATTTACAATTTCAATCAGATTCATATGGATCCTGAGAAGAATTTTGCCCTCCTGCCGGGTGATCGCATTATTGTGAAGGAACAACCAAATATTCGAAATGACTATCATGTATTTGTTGATGGAGAAGTCCGTTATCCAGGTATCTATCCAATTGCAGGAGATAGCACAACATTATCAGAAGTCATAGGATGGGCAGGAGGATTTACAGAGAATGCGGCTTTACATGCCGCAGAAGTTATTCACAATCCGTTATCTTCAACAGAACAACAATTCGATCGTATCCTTAGTCTTCGTGGCAGTGGAATAGCTGAAGATACGATGTACTATGCAATCGAAAGTCAATTGAGAGTAAATCACGAAGCAGTAAGTGTAAATTTCGAGGATTTGTTTATCAATAAGGATAAGACACATGATATCATTCTCCAGAATGGAGATTGGATTAACATTCCCACAATTCAAAAAACAGTATATGTTTTTGGACAGGTTGTTTTACCAGGGAATGTGCCGTTTATGAAAAATGAAGAATTTAAGTATTACATTAGAAGGGCCGGTGGATATACAGATAATGCGCGAAGCGGTGATGTTATGATTATAAAGCGGACATCACGCCAATGGCTTTCACCATCAGAAACTAAGATTGAAGAAGGGGATTATATTTGGGTGCCAAAAGAACCTGATAAACCGTTCACTTATTATTTGAATATCATTGGTCAGACAGCTTCCATTCTCAGTGTAGCGGTGAGTATAGTACTGATTACGATACAGTTGAAGAAATAATTGAAATATATATTAACTATATATACCCGTATTCTCGATTAACTAAATTGACATATTTTGAGAACATATGAGCCAAGAACCTAATATTATACAGTACTTAAGCATACTACTTCGATGGAAGAGATTTATTGTCATCAATTTCATTATAGTGCTTTTACTGTCAGGGATAGTGAGTTTTATCCTTCCGAAGTGGTACAAATCGACAGCTTCACTCCTTCCCCCAAAACAGCCAGATATCTTTAACTCGCTTTCTGCATCTAGTTCGATTTTGAAGGGCCTTGGCGGCCTCGGCAAACTAAGTGGATTAGGCCAGAAATCAAGTGCATACAACTATTTTGCTATTCTACACAGCCGAACGACAATGGAAAATGTAGTAAGAAAGTTCGATTTGATATCTGTGTATGATATAAGTGATAGTTCCATGGAAAAAGCCATCAAGGAATTAGATGGGAATGTGGCTTTTGAAGAACAGACCGATGATAATATCACTATCGAAGTTTATGATAAAGATCCCATCCGTGCAGCTAACTTGGCAAACTATTTTGTTGAGGTTTTAAATGAAGTAAGCACCCGACTTGGAACTCAGGAAGTAAGAAGCAATCGGGAATTTATTGAATCGCGTGTAAGTGAAACTCAGCATAGTTTACGTCAGGCAGAAGAAGCTTTGCGAGAATATCAAGAACATAGCGGCATGATAATCACCCCTGACCAAACTACGAGTGCAGATGCAGTGGCAACGTTATATGCCTCAAAAGCTAACATGGAAGTGGAAATTGCTATCTTGGAACATAATGTTGTTGCTGATAATCCAACATTAATACAAAAAAAAATGGTGCTCCTCGAGCTAAACAAAAAAATTTCAACTATTCCTCAAATTGGTCTGAAATCTTTTCGCCTTTTTCGAGATGTAGCTATCCAGCAGAAAATATTAGAATTTCTTATCCCGATATATGAACAGGCAAAGATCGAAGAACAAAAAGATGTTCCGGTATTGCTTGTGTTGGATAAAGCAGTTCCCGCAGAAAAGAAATCAAAACCACAACGTGTTCTCATCATCTTTTTTTCAACATTTTTTGGATTAACTTTTTCCATTCTCTTAGTCTTTGTAATGCATGGTGTTAAAAAGCTGGATAAAGATATTAGTCCGCTTACCCGGAAAATTCAGGAATGGGTGAACAAGATCGCTTTCTTCTATAAAATTAAAGTATAATCAGCGAGCATTCATGAAACTCGATGATTCCACCGTGAACCCTGTCTCTTCAGGACTTTTCAGAAATACAAGTTACAATCTACTTACTCAAGGATTTTTAGTTGTCATTGCAATTTGGGCAATACCTATTCTTGTCCACAAGCTTGGTGACGAGAGATTTGGTATCCTGGCATTGCTCTGGGCCCTTGTCGGATATTTCAGTTTCTTAGACCTCGGGATTAGCCGCGCTAATACAAAATTTCTCTCTGAAGCGATTACCATTGGTGATAGAAATCTATCCGCAAGGATTGTTTGGACTTCCTTGACCTTTAGTGCAGGACTTGGAATCGTCAGTATGATCATTATTTTCCTAGGAACGCCATTTCTGCTTTTGACAGTATTCAAGGTAACACCATTATTGTATGAAGAAACTTCGCAGGCTTTTCTTTATGCTGCCTTGAGTATTCCATTTATGTTGATCTTTGGTACTATCAAAGGCGTTCAAATAGCATTTTTACGTTTTGATCTTGTGAACACATTCCAAGGCGGAATGAGCGCGTTCCAATGGGCTGGTTCTGTTGTTTTAGTTTGGTTCGGAATGGGATTAAAAGAAATTGTACTCTTGACATTTCTATTACGAATACTCTCGGCAGTAATTTCTTTTTTCCTTCTCCCTTTACAGATTCCCTCTTTTTTCCAAAGCATAAATCTTTGGGATAAGTTGATTTTTCAGAAGTTGCTTAGATTCGGAGGGTGGGTGTCGGTATCACAATTGATCAGCCCATTATTTATGTATTTGGATAAAATTCTCATAGGCGCTTTTTTAACTTTGACGGCAGTTGCATATTATTCGGTGCCGCAAGAGGTTTTCAGCAGGTTACTCATTATTCCTATGAGCCTTTCTATCGTCCTTTTTCCCATATTCAGCGGGCAAACGGTGTTAGAAGAAAATCTAGAAAAAATAAGAGATTTGTACTTTCGCTCGGTGAAGTATTTAGTCCTATTCATACTTCCCCTAACGATTATTATTATTGTATATGCGAAAAATATTTTGTCTGTGTGGGTTGGTGCTGAATATTGCAAAGAAAGTAGTCTCGTTTTTCAAATCATTGCATGTGGGTTTTTCTTTAATTCATTAGCACAAATACCGGCTACAATTCTGCATGCATATGGCCGTCCGGATTTAACAGCGAAGTTCCATTTAATAGAACTCCCATTGATGGTTTTTCTGAATATAGTCCTCATTCCAAGAATAGGAATTATTGGCGCTGGCATTGCTTGGAGTATTCGTGTTATGCTGGATGCATTTTTACTCTTTCTATTTGCGCGTAAATATGTTGGTGTACCTATCTATCGTGAAAACAATAATGCATATTTCTATACGGTACGATATGAAATCCTCCTCATTATAAGCATTTTAATAGCTTTACTCTTTGTTAACACCTTGAGTATTAAATTAACGATTTCACTTCTTTTGATTCTTGTCTATATGCCATGGGTATGGTATCGTGGCTTTGACGGGGCGGACCGAAACTTTTTCATTCAATTGCGATCTCGCTTCTATAAATGGGAACACTGATGTCGATCTTTCTAATTTTACTAGCATGTATATCTTTGATATTCCTTGGTAAATCGATGTTTGGGAAGTGGTTTAATCATGTATCCCTATACTCGACCGTTTGGGGTGGCTCGTTGGTGTTTTTTGAACTAAAGCTTGTGAATTATTATCCATTGGAATTGGAAACGTGGATAGTAATCGGGGCTGCTTGGATATTCTTTTTACTCGGATCTATTACAGTTGTTGTAGCGCGCTTTGCATTGAAAGGAAAGACCCCTCTTCTTGAATATAGAATAGAATCCACAGTATTGGAAAAAGAATTGAAGCAAATAAAAACCATACTATGGGTTTTCAATATCGTCAGCCTTATTGTAGCCATTCATAATCTGTATCTTGTGTCAAAATTATTTGGAGGTCTTACAAATGCATTTATCTTAGGCAATCTTTTATACAAAGTTAATGTGTCGGAAGGATTGCGAGGCAGTATTCCATTCTTCAGTTCTTTGGTATTCCCAGCAATAATGTTAGCTGGAAGTTACACTGAACAGAAGGGGAAAATCACACTCGTTTCTGTTGTCCCGTTAATTGTAGTTATTATGCTTGACATCGCTAAAATGGGTCGTGCTGATATCATTATGGGTGTTATGCTTTTCATGTGTGGGTATTTTTTAACGTCAAAACAGAAAAGCCTTTATCATAAGAAACCTACTCTCATGAGGCATAAATATGCCATACTATTTGTTTTCGTTGCAATTGCTGTTTCAGGAGGTGAATTTATTAGAAGTACAAGGAAGGCTCAAGAGGGATTTATCGGAACAACAGAAAAACTTCAAAGATTGAGTACGGTAAGTTTTATTACTCCTTCGATTTATCTTTATGTGAGTTCTCACCCCGCTATCCTGAATCAATATCTCAAACATGGAGGAGAAAAAACTCCTTTTGGAGGACATACATTTAATCCATTTTACAGGTGGTTAGAAAAACTCGGATTAGAAATACATGCAGATCCGTTTCAGGTTTGGTATAAAACACCAGTGATCTTGAATACAGGTACATATCTTAGAGAACTTCATGGTGATTTTGGTATGACTGGACTTCTACTTGGACCGTACTTTCTAGGATTTCTAGCATCAATATTCTGGTATAGAGTTAAGGATTATGGAAAGTATAGAGATCTTTCAATTGTTGCATTTCTATATGTCATTATAGGAATGAGTTTTTTTATGATGGCAACACGTCTAGGCGAATTAATTATCTATTTAGTAGCAGCCATTATTATCGGTTCTATACTTGATAGGAGATTGAATAAAATTAGAACGGTGAACTGAATTATTTTGAATATCAGCTCAATCATCATAGTTATGGGTAATGAGTATACGATAAGCAAAAGAGCTAATCATGATAATGATTTCAGCTGTACAATTGTTACTCTTATCTAAATCATTGAACTTTATCATGCACCAATGCAATGAGGTCTGTTTTCATTCTTCCAAATTAAATAAATAAGTATAATTTATTTTGTAAGCCAGTCATAACTAATTTCTTCATCTCTTTGAAATATAAGAAAATCAATTGTACATGATCATAAATTACGATGAAATTTTAAGAGTAAAGAGGGTGTTAATTTGTGATTAAGTTGGCAGGAGTCGTTATACTTTTTAATCCTTCAACAAGATTTATTGAGAACATTAAGTCGTATGTCAATCAGGTCGATATTCTCTTTGCTATAGATAATTCTGAATCAGTTAATCCAGAATTTGTTAATGAGATAAAACATTTTAATAATGTATGTTATAAATGGAACGGAAGCAATTTAGGTGTCGCGAGAGTTTTGAATATCGGTGCTCAACTTGCATTACAACAGCAATATGATTTTCTCTTAATGATGGATCAGGACAGCGTTTTATCTGACAATGTACTAACGGAATCTATAAAATATATTTCAGATCATACCAGCAAAGATATTGGTATTTTATATCCTCACCATGTCTATAGAAATTATTACCAGCAAAAAGAGTTATCTTCTTCCGAGGAAATACTTGTAGCGGATACGTCAGGATCAGTATTAAATTTAGCAGCATATAGTAAAGTAGGTCCATTTATGGAAAAACTTTTTATTGATTATGTCGATTTTGAGTATTGTTTGCGATTACATTTGAATGGATTTAAAATCATCCAACTTAATAGTATAACCTTATATCAAGAGTTAGGAAATTTGGTCACAAAACGATTGCTATTTTTGAAAGTAGGTGTAACCAATCATTCACCTCAAAGGATATATTATCGAGTGCGGAATAGGCTATTTGTCTCATCGAAGTACTTTCTTCATTTCCCAATATGGTCGATAAAGCAAATGGCTTATTTATGGATAGAATTTGGGAAAGTCCTTCTATTTGAAAGCGAAAAATTTTTAAAATGTAAAATGATAATGAAAGGTTTCATACATTATCTATCAAATAATTACGGAGTTCTTCTAGACAAGAACTAAGGTGTTCCCTTTGTATTACCGTGAACTGCAATATGGATAGTAGGAATAGTAAATTAGACTATCTCCATAACCGATGGCCTTTGGTAATGGCAGTAGTTCTCAATTATAACGGTTATGAAGACACAGCAAAGTGTATTATCTCACTTCAAGGTTCGTCATATTCAAATCTCAAAATAGTGCTCGTCGATAACGGATCACCGGATGGGAGCGGTGAACGGCTGAAAACGAAATATTCAGATATTCCCATCATTCTCTTAAGGGAGAACACAGGATATGCTGCAGGCAACAACGCCGGTATCCGATTCGCGCTAGAACAAGGATCCGATTATGTGCTTGTTATAAATAACGATGTCGTTGTAGACTCTGGATTTCTCGAACCAATGGTGAATATTGCTGAAAAGAAACTTAATGTTGGAATTGTAACGTGCAAGGTGTTTTATCAGTCTGCTCCCCAAGAAATATTCTCAGCTGTCGGGAAAATGAATTGGCTATTGTGTACGGGGGTTAATAAAGGGAGTCATCTGAAATTATTTCAGAAGACTGACGCCGAGTGCTTTACAGATTTTGCCTGCGGAGTGCTCTTACTTATGCGTGCAAAAATGCTCAAAACGGAGGGGCTTTTCGACGATAAATATTTTATGTACTTTGAAGATGTAGAATTTTCGAGAAGAATTCTCCGATCATATAAAATTGCATATACTCCGCAAGGGATTGCGTATCATAAAAGTGGAGGAGGAAAAGGGTGGCGTTCCTATTCAGAGCTATATCTTTACTATCATACACGGAACCGGTTTTGGGCGTTTCGTGATGATCCTTTGTACTATCGAATATATGTTTTTCTTTTTTCTTTGATGAATGTTCTTTCAAAGACAATTTTTCTTTCATTCAACATAATGAGCAATCGCCATCAAATGATTCGACAGTGGAGGTCGCTCTGGAGGGGATTTGTAGATGGTTCGTTGAAGAGATAATATGGGTTCGATTTAAAAAATATAGTAAACTACAATAGTAATAGTGAAAGATTCGATAATGACCTATACAGGAAAAGTTTTAGTGTGTGGAGCAGGCGGATTTATTGGCAGTCATCTTGTCAAACGGTTAAAGAGGGAAAGATATTGGGTGCGAGGTGTAGATCTAAAGTATCCTGAGTATGTTCCCACACAGGCCGATGAATTTGTTATCGGAGATCTTCGGGATCAAAACGTATGCAAAGTGATATCAGATCAATCGTATGATGAAATCTATCAGCTCGCAGCTGACATGGGAGGTGCTGGATATATTTTTACAGGAAATCATGATGCCGATGTGATGCATAACTCAGGAACCATAAATCTGAACATGATCGAACAGGCAAAAAATTCTGGAGCCAAGAAAATATTTTATTCCTCTTCGGCTTGTATTTATCCAGCATACAATCAAGAAGATCCTGATAATCCCAAATGCTCTGAAGATTCAGCATATCCTGCGGCTCCCGATAGCGAATATGGTTGGGAAAAACTTTTCAGTGAACGGTTGTATCTTTCCTACCATCGAAATTACAATCTAGAAGTCAGGATCGCAAGATTTCATAACATCTTTGGTCCGGAAGGAACCTGGCGTGGGGGGAGAGAGAAAGCGCCGGCGGCAATTTGTCGGAAAGTTGCTGAGGCTGGAAAGGGAGGCGAGATTGAGATTTGGGGTGATGGCAAACAAACACGCTCTTTCCTTTACATAGACGAATGTCTCGAGGCGATAAGAAGAATGATGAATGGCAAGTTTATTGGTCCAATGAATATTGGATCAGAAGAAATGGTAACGATCAATCGACTTGCGGAGATGGCGATGAAAATTGCAGGAAAACAATTGTCTATAAAACATATTCCCGGGCCACTTGGTGTCCGTGGACGCAACTCTGATAATAAAATAATGCGCGAGAAGTTGGGCTGGGAACCGAGAATGAAGCTCGAGGAAGGGTTGGAAAAAACATTTCGATGGATTGATCAGCAGGTTGCACAATTAAAAATGGTATGAATTTTTGCTCCGATCTCTTGAAATGAAGAGAATTGCTTAGTTAGTTTGTCTATGGAAAAATCTCTAAATAAAAGTATCTGGATTCTCTCCGAATTGTATTATCCCGAGGATTCAGCTACAGGTCATAATGTTACGAATGTTGCCGAAGGGCTTGCTGAATCATTTAATGTAAGGGCGCTTTGCGCACAACCAACATATCAAGCCCGCGGATTGAAAGCTCCGATAAACGAAGTCCATAACAAGGTTCGTATCCATCGGTGTGGTGCAACATCGCTGAACAAAGATGTGCTGGCTTTTCGTCTTGTGAATCTTGTTACAATTAGTCTCTCTATTTTTTTTAACGCTCTTGCAAGGATCAAGCGGGGAAATGTTGTGCTCGTGGTAACAAACCCTCCTACATTGCCATTTGTTGTTTTTCTAGCATGTAAAATTCGTGGCGCCAGGATCATTTTACGTGTAGAAGACGTATATCCGGACGCTCTTATAGCAGCAGGAATGGTCAAGGCAGATTCAACACTTGTAAAAGTTTTTAATGTCTTGCAACGAGGACTTTACAAAAGAGTCGATAGAATAATTGTGTTAGGGAGGGACATGATGCAGATTGTAAAGAGAAAAATGGAGGACGACACTTCATATGTGGTTCTCATTACGAATTTTGCAGACATTGAACAGATTAAACCTCTACCGAGGGATAGTAACGCTCTTTTACGGAGGTTAGGCCTCATTGATAAGTTTGTGATTCAGTACTCTGGCAATATGGGTAGGACACACGGAATTGAAAGTTTGTTGGAATGTGCAAAAATACTGAGGGCGGAAGATCTGTTCCATTTTTTATTTATTGGTTTTGGTGCAAAAGAACTTTGGCTCAAGAACAATGTGCAGAAATTTGGATTGAACAATGTCACAGTTCTTCCTCTACAGCCACGTTCGGATCTCAACTCCTCGCTGAATGCATGTGATCTTGCGATAATTTCTTTTGTGAAAGGAATGTCTGGTATCTCTGTACCTTGCAGAATGTATAACATCATGTCAGCGGGGAAGCCGATTCTCGCTGTGTCCGACAGAGAGTCTGAACTTTCACAAGTTGTTGAGGAAGAGAATATTGGATGGGTCGTGAAACCTGAGGAGCCTAATCTGATTGCAAAAGCTGTTATAGAAGCGAGTTCAAATTGTGCATTATTATCACAAATGTCCACGAGAGCGCGCACATTGGCTGTTGAGAAATATTCTTTGCCAACTATCCAGCAAAGATATAGAAGTCTGATTGACCTTGTGATATTGAACAACAAATCTGATTTTCAACGCAGGGATTAATTTTTTTAGAGGTTCTTTGCCCATGGGGTGACTGAGTACGTTACATTTGTTTAAAATAAAAACGGGTTTTTTTATACCACTAATCAATTTGTTCTATTGAAATAGGGGGAATATGTGCGAAACCCTTTTTTTTATGCTCTAGCTATAGTAATTATTATCACAAGTAGATTACAAGCTCAATGGGTTCAAACCAACGGACCCTATGGGGGTGACGTTCGCAGCTTTTCCGTCTCAGGCGCAAAAATCTTTGCGGGGACTTGGGGGGCTGGCGTTTTCTTGTCGACTGACAATGGCACAAGTTGGACTGCAGTCAATACCGGTTTGACGAACACCTATATTAATACTCTTTGCGTGAATGGTACGAATCTTTTCGCTGGAACTTTTGGCGGTGGTGTTTTTCTATCCTCCAATAACGGCACAAGCTGGACCGCAGTCAATAATGGTTTGACGAATACTTCTATCGTTGCCATTGCTGCGAGCGGTATAAATCTTTACGCTGGTAATTCCGATGGTGTATTTCTTTCAACCAACAATGGCACAAGTTGGACCGCAGTCAATACCGGTTTAACAAATATGTATATTAATGCCTTAGCTATCTCCGGCACAAATCTTTTTGCCGGAACTGATAACGGTGGCGTCTTTCTGTCCACTAACGACGGTACTAGCTGGACCGCAGTCAATACCGGTTTGATGAATACTTCTGTCGTTGCTCTTTCTATGAGCGATACGAATCTCTTTGCAGGGACTAATGGCTGTGGTATTTTCCTTTCTACCAACAACGGTACAAGTTGGGCTGCGGTCAATTCAGGCTTGATGAATGTTAGCGTCCAAGCCCTTTCTATTTCCCACAACGGTATAGGCGGCACAAATATCTTTGCAGGGATTTGGGGCGTAGGCATCTTCCTATCAACCGACAATGGCACAAGCTGGACAGCAGTCAATTACGGCTTGACGAATAGTTATATTCATTCTTTGATCGTGTCCGACACGAATATTTTTGTGGGGACTCGGGGTGCAGGTATCTTCAAATCAATCGACAATGGTACAAACTGGACATCAGTCAATAATGGCTTGACAAATACTGAGGTTTTTAGTTTGATGGTATCTGGAACAAATATCTTTGCTGGGTGTGATGCAGGTGCTTTTCTTTCCACGAATAACGGCACAAGCTGGACAGTAATCAATAACGGCTTGACGAGTACTAATGTCCAAACTTTTGCTGCTTCCGGTACAAATATTTTTGTGGGGACTTGGAACAGTGGTGTGTTTCATTCCACCGATAATGGTACGAGCTGGATGGAAGTCAACACTGGCTTGACTAATACTGGAGTTTTTACATTGGCGGTTTCCGGCATAAATATCTTTGCAGGGACTGAAGGCGGTGTGTTTCTTTCAACTGATAGCGGCACAAGCTGGAGAGCAGTGAATAACGGTTTGAGAGATACTGTTGTCCTTTCCTTAGCCATATCTGGAACGAATCTCTTTGCCGGAACCAGAGGCAATGGCGTGTTTCTTACCTCCGATAATGGCATAAGCTGGACAGCAGTGAATGACGGCTTGATGTATGCCTCTGTTTATTCTTTGGTTGTATATAATGCGAATATCTTTGCAGGAACTTGGGGCAATGGTATCTTCCTATTGAGTAGCAACGGGAGATACTGGAATAGTGTTAGTCCGGTAGGAATGAGTAATAATACATATGCCTTAGCTGTCTCCCCAAATGATGGAGTTGGATTGAATCTCTTTGTTGGGACTGATAAGGGTATTTTTCTTTCCTCGAACAAAGGCACAAGTTGGACTGCGATCAATAACGGATTAACAAACACTAATATCATGACACTCGCCGCATCATCGGAATATCTCTTTGCAGGAACAGCTGACGGCGGCGTCTTTAGACGAGCATTGTCGGACATAAGCACTTCAGTGGATAGGTTCCCTATCGACTTGCCTATGTATTACAGTCTTAATCAGAACTATCCTAATCCCTTTAATCCGTCAACAACTATTTCATTTAGCCTTCCATTAAAATCGTTTGTCTCGTTGAAAATCTTTGACCTTATTGGAAGAGAAGTGGCAACCATTGTCTCCGAAGATCTACCTGCAGGTAATTACTCGCGACAATGGAATGCTGCAAACATGGCGAGCGGAGGCTACTTTTATCAATTACAAGCAAGGGGTATTGTACATACAAAAAAATTGTTACTATTGAAATAGTATTAATTACAACCTAAACTCTCAATTTAAACTGACGGAATGAGCTTTAGCGTAGTATTAAGTGAGGATATGAAAATAATGTGGTGAATGTGATTCGTATAGTATCATGTAAAAGTTATAGAGGTGACAACCACCATTCAAGAAATTTGGAGACAAGCGTAGTGGTCATTTGTTACCCAAGTCAAAATGAGGCAATGCATGAAAAAAAGAATCATTATTATCGCATTAATACTCAACGTATCATTGTTGTGTATAAATAATTTTACATTAGCTCAGACAAGCTGGGTTTATTCTGGTCTTGAATCTTCCATATGGTCGTTCGTGAAGAATTCTTCCGGAATTATCTTTGCACGAGGGGATACAGGACTATTTCGATCCAACGATCAGGGACATACTTGGACTCCAATAAGTTTCCCCACACCACCACTATCCTCTATTCCCTTTTTTTCTGTCACGAGCCTTGGTATCGATGATAGCAACTTTCTTTATCTCGGAACATTCTATCAAGGAGTTTTTCGTTCAACAAATGATGGGGGAACATGGATCCAGGCAGCAACGGCGTTTGGTAATGTTGGCAAATTTCTTGAAGTCAGTGCTCATGGTCTTTTTGTCTCCACCTATAATTGGGGGATTTTTCGTTCAACAGACCATGGATTTTCTTGGACACAGATGAATAACGGAATCAATACTGAGGATGTATGCAACGACATTATTCTCAGTCCGGGTGGGAGTCTGTTGGTAGGTACGTCAAGCGCCGGAGTTTTTAAATCGACAGACTATGGAAACATATGGACTCAAAGTAGTTCGGGTTTGACATCGTATTTCGTCAGGCGTTTGTTTATAGACCGTAGCGACCGGATCTATGCCGGAACAGACGATCAAGGGGTTTTTGTTTCGACAGATGCAGGAGATTCATGGACTCCAGCAAATAGAGGTATCTGGGGCGGATGTATTGCGGGTCTTTGTTCTTTATCAGGCAATCAAGTTTTAGTTGTAACCGGTAGTGGAATCCATATTTCAACAAATGGAGGTCAAATCTGGCAACAAGTAAATAATGGTCTATCTTCACTGTCAGCTTTTTGTATTACAACGAATTCGTTAGGAGAGGTTCTTGTAGGAACAGGGTCGGGTGTATTTCGACGGAAGCAGTTCCTGTCTGTTGCACCGATACCTCCGTCGCTCCTTATACCGATAGACAGCTCCATAAGTGTTCCGTTGAATACTGTGATTTCATGGAATCCAACACCTAATACAGATTCTTATCACGTTCAAATCGCAAAAGACCTGAATTTTTCGCAAATGGCTTTTGAGCGATCAAATATTCTCACAACATCATTGCAGGCAGACAGCTTGTCGATGATGACTCAATATTATTGGCGTATTTGCGGAACAAATAATGAGGGGCTAGGCGTGTGGTCAAAAACTTGGGGATTCACAACAGTACTTCCTGCGATTAGACCACCAACATTGTTTTCTCCATCAAATGGAACGCTTGCTGTTGTAATCAATCCAACCCTTTCTTGGAGTCGAGTGATTCCCTCATCGGCTTATACAGTTCAAGTTGCTCGCGACTCAGGTTTTTCAACTATTGTTTTCGAAAACCAAAGCATAGTTGATACATCGGTTCGCGTTACTGCTTTACAACCAGGGACAATGTACTTTTGGCGAGTTCGAACAGTACGTAGTGATAGTATAAGTACATGGTCATTGGCCTGGCAATTCACAACAGATTCTACACCTCCACTCAGTCATTTCCCTTTGACAATCGGCAATTCTTGGACTATCGCATCAATGTATATAGCTGATCCAATTTCCTATACAATTAAAAAAATCGAAGGAGATACAGTCCTTAGTGATGGTAAACATTATGCAAAAATTATGAACTATGAAAGGCCTGCCAGTGAAACAACTTGGTCTCAACAAAGTTGCAATTACTTAAGGTTGGAAGGAAGTCGTTTGTACAAATTCCCTAATTCTCTCATTGTGGATTTCGATTTGACCGTTGGTGACTCTTTACCACAGGGATGTATTATTAATGACTACCAAGATGCTTGGTTGGGTAAATCCGCAAGAATTCTAGTTATTTCTTCTAACTACTATCCAGGTTCCGCTGGCTATGATTTTTGGACTTATGTCGATAGTATGGGTTTTGGGATTATACAAAGTTCATCTATGGAAAACTACTTCCCTGTCTATACAATTGGTGCAAGGATCAATGGAGTGGAGTATGGCTCTATGTTTCCAGTGGAAGTAGCTCACAAAGATTTACTTTCCATACCTACTCGATTCCTATTATATCAAAATTACCCCAATCCCTTTAATCCGATGACGACTTTTTCATTTAGTCTTCTATCAAAATCATTTGTCTCGCTAAAGATCTTTGACCTTATGGGAAGAGAAGTGGCAACTATAGTCTCCGAAGAAATGTCGGCAGGGATATATTCGCGGCAATGGAATGCTGCACATATATCGAGTGGGATTTATTTTTATCGTTTGCAGGCAGGAAGTTTTATAGAAACAAAAAAGCTTCTCTTGTTGAAATAAGTAAATTATCAGATTTATTTTATATGCATAGTTATTCATTTTTCTATTGTTATAAAGCAAGTTATGAAGTTGTTCCTTATCAATATGTAATACTCGAAATAATTCGCTATTTTCATGCTCAAACTAAAAATTGGATCCAAATTAATTATTTCATTAAACAATCAGTGTTATTTTAATTAATAAACAAGAATATTATCTCATTGAAAACCATCCTTATCATTGCCGGTACACGGCCTGAGATTATTAAAACCGCTCCAGTTGTTTTGGCGGCTCGAAGCCGGAAAGATGTCAAAGTGAGATATTGCTTTACCGGTCAGCATAAGACAATGCCATTAGAAGCGCTTTCGATCTTTGGAATTCAAAACGGTATTTAATTTTGTTTTGGTCCGATATTCCCAACAATATAATCTTCGACGAATAGAGCAAGGTGAATGCTGTAGAAGCTGATATGCGGTCAGCTTGACTTATCACATATATTGTATATATTAACTATATACAAATGAGACACAGGCGGCTATGCAGTTCTTTCCACAATATCAAGGGTTTGACTGGGACAAAGCGAATCAAAATAAAAACTGGAAGCGTCACAGCGTGAGTTGGTGGGAATGCGAAGAAGTATTTTTTAATCAACCGCTGTATATTCAAATGGACGAACGACATTCGTTGACCGAAGAACGTTTTTATGCTTTAGGCAGGACGAATGGTTCGCGTTTACTTTTTATTGTTTTCACCGGTCGCAACGCAAAGATTCGCATTATTTCGGTGCGAGATATGCATAAAAAAGAAAGGAAAGTATATTTTGAAAAAACCAAAAGAGATTCCGATATTTAATTCGCTTGCGGCAGAAGAAAAATTCTGGGCGACTCACGACTCTGTAGGGTATATTGATTTTTCAAAAGTTGAGTTAGGATTTTTTCCTGAGCTTAAACCTTCCAGCAGAACAATATCTATCCGTCTCCCGGAATCATTAGTCGAGTCAATAAAAATTCTTGCTAACAAGCAGGACGTTCCATACCAATCGTTGCTTAAGATTCTGTTGGCTGAGAAAGTCCGCGAGGCATTGAACCTTCAACAGCAGAAAGGCCATGCCGCATAGAATATATTGAGCGATGTTATGCAAAATGTGGAAATAAATGATATGCTGCCCCTACGAGACTAATCTCTTACGTTATGAAGATTTTATAAATATCACGTTCCTGCGGAGCAATCGAAAAAGTATTTGTTTCAAAAGTGATTCATAATAAGTCCCGTAGGGACGAAATATTATTAGCAAAGGTACGAGAGATCGTGGAGCTCCATTAAGAGCGGCATAATATGTACAGAAGAATAAAGATGGTTTTTAGTCATAATACGCCGAGCGCAGCGATTTGCTATTCTCATATTAATGATATAATATTGATATGCCATAATCGGAGAAAAATATGCCAATTATTAAAGCAATTTCAGATCTGAGGAATAAAGCCAATGAAATCTCAGATCTTGCGCACCAATCGAATGAGCCAATATTCATCACAAAGAATGGTGAAGGGGATATGGTTGTCATGTCGATAGCTCAATATAGTAAACTCCAATTGAAACTGGACCTTTTTAGCAAACTTGCTATTGCACAAGCTCAGAAAGCAAGCGGTGATAAAGGCCGGACCTTATCGCAGGTAATGAAGGACCTTCGAAGGCGCATACGTGAAGCGGCTTGAGTACACGATTCGGCTTTTGCGAGCTGCTGAGGATGATCTTTCTGAAATTGTAAATTACATTGCGGCTGACAGACTATCGGCAGCCGACGCGCTTGCTACAAAGATAGAAAAGAATCTCAATCTTCTTTCAAAAAATCCACAGCTTGGAAGAATCCCAAACGAAGAAGAATTGATGCGTTTGGATTATCGTTACCTTGTTGTTCAAAACTATTTAATCTTCTATACTCTCGAAGAACAAGATATATATGTTCATAGAATTCTTCACGGTGCGCGAGATTATCTGAGCTTCTTTTGACGTTTATAAATGTTTTGCATGCTCCTGAAGTAATGATGCGGCCACTATGGGGCTTGATAGATATTTCAATTAATTATTTTATAAATATCACGTTCCTGTGGAGCTATTGAAACGTTTTTTAACATATTAAAAAAATATCAAAAGTCTCGAAGGGACGTAATAATTAAAGGTCAAGGGCTAGAAAAAAATAAGAAGCTCCGTTAGAAGCGGCATCTTGGACTTTGAATCAAAAATATATTCTATGCTTAGAAGAGAAATTAATTGAAAACCATCCTTATCATCGCCGGTACACGACCTGAAATTATCAAGACTGCCCCGGTTGTTTTGATAGCTCGAAGTCGAAAAGATGTCAAAGTGAGATATTGCCTTACCGGTCAGCATAAGACAATGGCGTTGGAGGCGCTTTCGATCTTTGGAATTAAACCGGATGCTGACCTGAAGATCATGCGTCCAAATCAGACTCTCAACGACATTGCTGCATCGGTTTTCGAGAAAATCCCAAAGATCTTTGACCAGACGAAACCTGATGTTGTCATGGTGCAAGGTGATACAACAACCGCCGCAATGGTGGCGTTTGCGGCATTTAATATGAAAATTCCGGTTGCTCATATTGAGGCAGGATTACGCACGTTTAATCTCAGTGCACCATATCCTGAAGAAGCCAATCGCAGACTTATTGGTGTGGTAGCATCGCATAATTTTTGTCCAACAGAAATGTCTCGTGAGAATTTACGAAAAGAAGGAGCTGCAGAAGACACACTTTCTGTTGTAGGTAATACGGTAGTCGATGCGCTCGAACTTATAAAATCTAAATATCCGCTCAGTGACCTGAAAAAGGTGCATCCGGATGTGCGAACTCCATTTGTACTTATTACAGCCCATCGACGGGAAAGTTTTGGCGGGGGATTCGATAATATATGCACCGCAATTAAAAAATGTGCAGAGAATTTTCCGAATCATCAGTTTATTTATCCGGTGCATCTTAATCCGAATGTGAAAGGTCCGGTTCACAAATTGTTGAATGGTATTCCTAATGTCAAACTAATCCCTCCTGTACCATATCTTGAACTGCTCACCTTGCTGAAGAATTGTGAACTTGTGCTGACAGATTCAGGCGGTATTCAAGAGGAAGCTCCTTCGTTTGGGAAACACTGTATTGTTTTACGCGAAATGACGGAACGGATGGAAAGTGTGAATCTTGGTATGTCAGAGTTGGTCGGAACGGATATTGAAAAAATATGTAAATCAGTCCAACGTACCATTGAAGGAAAGATTAAATATGGTATCCATCAGAATCCATATGGTGATGGCCACACCTCTGAGAGAATTTTGGATATAGTAATGAAGCAATAGTTGGTGTTACACAGGAAGATGATATGAATGATATGCCGCCCCTACGGGGCTAATCTCTTACTTTATGAAAATTTTATAGATATCGCGCTCCTGACTGAGCTATTGAAAACATTTTTAATAAATATTAGAGACCTCTGAAATATTAATGGAATAACGGTAGCGGCAAACTTTAGTTCGCGATAATAATCGAAAAACGCAGTCTGAAGATTGCGACTAACATGGTAAAACCGATTATTCAGAGGTCTCTATTATTAAAAAGTCCCGAAGGGACGTCATATTTATAATATAGAAAAAGAGAAGGGAAAAAGCTCCGTTAGGAGCGGTATAATTTTTAGATGTGAGCGCCGAACGTCAGAAGAGAGGGAAGTATGTCTAATACATATACACAGATATATATTCAAGCTGTGTTTGCAGTGAAAGGACGTCAAAATCTCATTCTTCATGTAAACGAAGATGAGTTATATCGATATATTGGAGGAATACTAAAAAATAAAGGTCATAAATCTCTTGCAATAAATGGCATGCCCGATCATATCCATGTTTTCTTTGGTATGAAACCAACGGAAGCACTTTCAGATTTGATAAGAGATATAAAGGCAAATTCCTCGGGATTCATTAATAACAAAAATTAGTTTCGCGGAAAATTCCATTGGCAAGAAGGTTTCGGAGGATTTTCTTATTCTCATTCACAATTGAATAATGTTATTGGCTATATTAAAAAACAAAAAGAACATCATAAAAAAGAATCGTTCAGAGAAGAATATATCTCGTTTCTAAAAGAGTTTGATGTACATTATGATGAGAAATATGTTATAGCTCCGATAGCAGAATATGATTATTAGCTCTCGCATAGTTTATGTCGCTCTGATGGAGCTTGAATTAGATTGGCGGAAATATCTTTAAATATTACAACCCCTACAGGGTTTGTTGACTGTTGCGTTGAAAAATAAGTACGCAATGAATTCTCGTCGTCAACATATTATCACAATACTGATTGATATCCTCACCATCAATTTGGCATATCTGGCGTACTACGTTTTCCGTGTACGAAGTGGGTGGATTCCGTATAGTATCGAGCCTGAACTTCTCCTGCCTATGATGTTCATCTGTGTGTACTGGCTCATCTGGTTTGGTTTGTTCGGCCTCTACCGTTTGTGGTACGAACAATCACGTATCGATGAAATCCTTACGATTGTTCGGTCAACGATTGTCGGCGTTTTGATTTTGTTCTTTCTCATCTTCCTGGATGATACTTCCAGTGAAACCATTGTCCAGTCGCGTCTTCTCATTCTTGGATATTGGACTGCTTTAACATTTTTGATTATTACAGGCAGGTTAACGGAGCGATTTGTTCAAAGGAAATTGCTCATCGCCGGAGTTGGGCTTCGTAATACCATAATCGTCGGTTGGTCGGATAAAGCTTTTAAACTGTGCGATATGGTTCTGAAGTATCCGGCATTGGGATATAAAGTTGTAGGATTTGTAAAAGCAGGAGCGAAGATCGACAGCACACTGCGGGTGAAGGGAAACACCTATCAAAAAATTCCTGTCTTGGGTTCAATTCAAGATGTGTCTCATCTTATTAAGAAAAATACAATTCATGAAGTTCTGATTGGACTCGACACAACAGAACACAGTCAATTGATAGAGATCATGCGCCAATGCGATTCCGTCGATATCGGAATGAAAATTATGCCTGATTTATATGATATCGTCAGCGGACAGGCGCGGATCAGTTCTCTCTATGGTTTACCGCTCATGGATGTGCGCCCGCAGTTGATGAAGCCATGGGAAGAGGTGGCAAAGCGAGTACTTGATTTCCTGTTTTCACTATCAGTGCTCATCATCGGATTTCCGTTGTGGATGCTCATAGCTCTTCTCATCAAAGTTGATTCAAGAGGACCTATGCTGTATCGTCAAACGCGGGTTGGCAGGAATGGAAGACATTTTAAGATACTTAAATTCCGTTCTATGTGGACCGATGCAGAAAGACATTCTGGCCCTGTTTGGGCAGGGAAGAACGATCCTCGTGTGACACGGTTTGGCCGTCTTCTTCGAAAGACGCACCTTGATGAACTTCCACAGTTTGTCAACGTGCTTATAGGTGATATGAGCCTGGTGGGGCCACGGCCTGAACGCCCGTTCTTTGTGGACAAGATTATGAAGGAAGTACCGTTGTATAATCGCCGTCATCGCGTAAGGCCCGGTATTACCGGTTGGGCACAGGTGAAACATAAATATGATGAGAATATGGAAGACGTGCGCGCTAAGATCAAGTATGATCTCTTCTATATTGAAAACCTCTCTTGGCGAATGGACCTCAAAATTCTTTTTAACACTCTCTATGTCATGATAGCCGGAAAAGGACATGTATAATTGAAGAAGAATGAAGCTGGCACACTGCACGATGGTAAGTTTGAGAAAGAATTTAAAAATCTGTCAATATTTTGCTAAATTAAAGAGTAAGTATACTACCGAACCCTGATGGTTTGAAAAAAAATTATTCTAAAAGGTGATTCAGTGAAACCCATACATATGGTTGATGTTGTAGGTCAGTATAAGAAGATTAAAAAAGAAATTGATGAAGCTGCACTGAGAGTCATTGAATCAGGTCAGTACATTCTCGGCAAAGAAGTGTCGGAATTTGAAAACGAAATTGCACGATTTATAGGTGTGAAATATGCCGTTGGATGTGCATCTGGAACCGATGCATTGATGGTTGCGATGATGGCGCTTGGTATTGGACCGGGAGACGAGGTGGTAACAACGCCGTTCACATTCGCTGCAACAACAGAAACGATAGTTTTGCTGGGTGCAAAGCCAATCTATGTTGACATCGATCCTGCCACATATAATCTTGATCCCTCAAAGATGGAAGCAGTAATTACAAAGAATATAAAAGCAATTATTCCGGTGCACCTCTACGGGCAATCCGTGGATATGGATCCATTGGTACGTGTAGCAAACCACTATGGCATACCGATCATAGAAGATATGTGCCAGGCTATCGGTGCAGATTACAAAGGGAAAATGGTCGGCGGCATTGGTACGATGGGTTGTATCAGTTTTTTCCCCAGTAAAAATCTTGGCGCCTTTGGTGATGCCGGCATGGTAGTGACAAATGATGTCGTATTGGCTGAAAAACTGCGGATGATCGTTGTGCACGGCTCGCGTGTACGATATAAACATGAAATTATTGGTGTCAACAGCAGGTTAGACGCCCTGCAGGCTGCTCTACTTCGTATAAAGTTACAGTACCTTGACCAATGGACTCATGCGCGGCGTTCTGCTGCTTCGGTGTATAATCGTTTGTTTGCAGGTTCAGCTATTGAGGTTCCATTTGAAGCATCATATGGAAAACATGTATTTCATCAGTACACCATTCGATTGAAGAATCGAGATAAGGTGGCACATGCTCTCAGTGAAAAGAAAGTCCCTCACGGTGTTTACTATCCCATTCCGCTTCATTTGCAGGAAGCATATACTTCGTCAGGAAAACCCAAAGGGACATTTCCTGTGACTGAGAAAGCAGCGGATGAAGTGCTCTCGCTGCCGATGCATACGGAACTTGATGAAGAACAGCAAATGTACATTGTCCGATCAGTAGTAGAAGCGACGAAGAATTAATTTGGTGATTCTATGAAGCGTTCACTTGTTATTATTCCGACATACAATGAAGCAGACAATGTTTTAAAAATTATTCCTGAGGTACTGGCTCAGGATGAAGGATTTCATGTGCTCATTGTTGATGATAATTCACCGGATGGAACGTCGAATTTGGTTAAAGAGATGCAGAAGAGCAATTCGCGAATTCATCTCCTTGAAAGACCGAGTAAGCGAGGTCTCGGAACTGCGTATGTGGCGGGATTTAAATATGCTCTTTCCCATGAATTTGATTTTGCATTCGAGATGGATGCTGATTTTTCGCATGATCCAAAATCGTTGTTAACACTTCTTGCGAAGACAGAGGAATGCGATCTCGTTATTGGTTCGAGGTACATTTCAGGTGTGAACGTTGTGAATTGGCCTATGAGTCGATTGATCTTAAGCTATGCCGCAAATATGTACAC
>Ga0182021_10001925_pt1 | contig 24190 bp, 18 predicted proteins | sample 612E3MmetaG_FD_120493 | JGI IMG/M metagenome (GOLD analysis project Ga0182021, IMG submission 120493) | Permafrost microbial communities from Stordalen Mire, Sweden - 612E3M metaG (Illumina Assembly) | ecosystem: Environmental > Terrestrial > Soil > Wetlands > Permafrost | place: Sweden... | reverse complement strand
GGGACTCCCCTCCGTAAATCGTGGGCACAGTAGGAATCGAACCTACAACAAACGGATTAAGAGTCCGCTGCTCTACCAATTGAGCTATGCGCCCGCTCCGGATCGATCGGGAAGGGAATGTATGCCTGGCGAGCGCGGTCAAGTCAAGACACCAGCGCGCCCGGAGGGAATCGAACCCCCAGCCCTCGGCTTCGAAGGCCGATGCTCTATCCAATTGAGCTACGGGCGCAGGAAGGGCGGATAATCCCGGCCTCCGCGGTCCCTGTCAAGGATGGGTGCTCGGCTCGTTCCCGTTTTTTGGCGCGGGCGCGTCCTTCCTTCCTGGTTCTTGCGCCGCCTTCTTGGGGATGAAGGTCAGGCGCAGTCCCTTGATGAGCTGTTCCTTGGCCGCGTTCGGATCCCGGCGCATGTCCATCTTCCTTATCCGCTCCAGCGTGCTCCTCAGCAGATCGAGACGGCCGCGCTCGGCTTCGCCACAGGCCACGCTGGATCCCGACTCGCAAAGCGTCAACGCCTTCTGAACCTCGGCGTACGCGTAACCCGGCTCGAAGTGGTCCGCCAACGCGAGGCTGGCTAGATGGTGAAGACGATAGTCATCCGGATGGGCATCCAGCGCGCCTTCGAGCGATGCCAAAGCCCAGTCTGGATGGCGCAGATCCATGAAGATGTCCGCCAACTCCAGCGCGGCGGGCACGTTGCCTGGCGTGGCGAGGATCTGGGTTTGCAGTAGTGCAACCCGCTGGCGCACCGCCGGATCCGGCGGCAACGCAGGCTTGACCTTCACATCTGGCCTGGGCAGGAGAATCGCCGCCGCAAGCAGCAACAGAATCGCCGAGTCGAGAACACGCGTGACCACGGACCCTATTCGTACCGCAGAGCCGCCTTCTGGTCCAGCCGCCTGCGAGCCACTGCCCCAAGATTCCCCGGACCGTGGCAGAAAGCCCCGGTCAGATTCCCCGTCGAACGGCTAGACAGCGAGAATTCTTAGCTAGACAAGAACGCCCGGTCTATGGCATTTGAAATGCTTCCGTAACTGATGGGCGATTCCTGCTGGGGCGATTGGCGTCGGAGCGAACCCGCGAACAATAACCTACCGCTTCTTCCACACCTCACGCTTTCCGAAATTCCTGGCCGTTTTCTCGTCGCACAGACCAATCTGTCCGGGACACCGGCACCAAGACCAAGGAGGAACAGATGACCATCCTTAAAATGCTGGCCGATGCCTTTCACGAAGGAGGATGGGGCATGTGGCCCATCCTTACCATTCTGATGATCACCATCTCAATCGTCACCGAACGCTCCGTGGTCCTTCGCAAGGCCATCATCGACAAGGACAAGCTGCTTGCCCTGCTCCGTTCGCAGATTTCGGCGGGCAACATCCAAGGCGCGATCAAGGTCTGCACCGGCAATCCCACGCCGATGACTCGCATTGTCCAGGCCGGCCTCATGCGGGCCAACCGGACTGAGACCGAGATTGTCGCGGCCATGGATGAGGCCGCTCTCCGCGAGATGCCACAGGTCGAGAAGCGAACCGGCTACCTGGCCATGTTGGGCAACCTCGCCACCCTGGCCGGTCTGCTCGGTACCATCACCGGCCTCATCAAGGCGTTTGCCGGCGTGGCGGGCGTCGACCCCTCGCAAAAGGCGACCCTGCTGTCCAAGGGCATCTCCGAGGCCATGAACTGCACCGCGTTCGGCCTCTCCACCGGCATCATCGGCCTCGCCGCCTTTGCCTGGCTGAACGGCAAGACACAAGGAATCCTCGACGACGTCGGCGAAATGAGAAAAAACGTGACCAACCTGCTGGCTAGCGCAAAGGCTGCGCTGCACGGGTAGCCCAACAAGTTACGCAACGCCAAAGAAAAGGAGACTCAGCCATGTTTTTGATGGAAGCGTTCAAAGAAGGTGGATGGGGCATGTACCCGATCCTTCTCATCTGTTGCATCACCCTCTACCTGACCTTCGACCGGGCAACCTACCTGGCCAAGTGCAAGGTGGATGCAGACCGACTGATATCGCTGCTCAAGTCCCAAATCGTCGCCGGCAACATTCGTGGCGCCATCACAACCTGCCAGGCCACACCGGTGCCGCTCACCAAGATCATCGCGGCCGGTCTGACGAAGTCCGGTGGCTCCGAGCATGACATCCAGCAGGCGATGGACGAGGAAGCCCTACGCGAGCTGCCCAAGGTGGAGAAGCGAACCGGCTACCTCGCCATGCTGGGAAACCTGGCGACCCTGGCCGGACTCCTCGGCACCATCACCGGCCTCATCAAGTCGTTCGGAGCCGTGGCCGGGGTCGACCCCTCGATGAAGGCGACCATGCTCTCCAAGGGTATTTCCGAGGCCATGAACTGCACCGCCTTCGGGTTGGGTACCGGTATCTTCGGCCTTGCTGCGTTCGCCGTCCTCAACGGCAAGACGCAGAGCATCCTCGACGGCGTCAACCAGGGCACAGTCGAGGCGCTCAATTTGGTGGTCGCCGGCCGTACAGACGGTGGCGCGCAACACTAGTCCGCAGCGAACGCGGGGGCCGGAGTTATCACCGGCCCCCAAGACGGGAGCTCAATCATGAGTGTTTCAGTAGAAACTGGCGGTAAGTCCGGCAAGAAGGAACTTAACGCTGAATTGAATCTTGTGCCCTACATCGACCTGCTCACCTGCATGGTCGCCTTCCTTCTCATCACCGCGGTGTGGACCCAGCTTGCCCGCCTTCAGGCCCAGCAAAAAGGCCAGGGGCAAGCCGGCGAGGAGACTCCGCCTGAGTTGCAGGTCAAGGTGGTCGTGATGGTGAACCAGGAAGGCTTCAACTTGGTCGTCGGTCAGGACCAGACCCCGATTCCCAAGAAGGGAGCTGAATATGACTTCGAACGGCTTGCCGCCGAGCTGAAGAAGGCAAAGGACGGTCACCCGGACAAGAACGACGCTCAGGTGGCGTCCGAGGATACCATCAAGTTCGATGTCCTGGTGCGAGCCATGGACACCGCCATACAAGCGAGATTCCCTGATATCTCACTTATTGACTCAGGCGCAGCCGGAATCTAGGACCGAGGAGAACCATCATGGCAATCAAGGCGCCTCACGCGCACCTCTATCGCTCGATCGCCCTCGAAGTCGCCAACTCGAAGCTGAAGGGCGGTGGCCGTAAGAGTCTGTATCAGGCCCTCAACCTCGTGGCCTATATCGACATGATGACAATCCTTGTCATCTTCCTGCTCATGACCTTCTCGGCCAGCGGCGAGATTCTCTTCGTGCAGAAGAACATCGTCCTGCCCGACGCGCAGAGCTGGACCGACCTCGAGCGGGCTCCGGTCATTGGTGTTCCAAGGACGTCGTCACTCTGGACGGCAGGCAGGTGGCTACCGGCGAGGAGCTGATGAAGGACTCGGCCACGGGCGATGCCAAGATCCCGGAGCTGGCCGATCAGCTCGTGACCGCGAAAAACAACTACAAGCTACTGCATCCCTCGGAGGACTTCAAAGGGGTTTGCATCATCCAATCGGACAAGAGCGTCGAGTTCAAGATCTTGCGCAAGGTCATGTTCTCGGCAGCCACGGCAGGCTACCAGAACGTAAACTTCGCCGTGCGGCCCAAGGCCAAAGGCAACGTCGCAGCAGGTCCGGCCGCGGCCGAGTGACCTTTCCGCGCGTCTATCGCGTTTTTCGATCCGCTGTCAGTGGTACGGGCGGCCGGCTTGCCCCAGGGCCGGCCGCGGGGATCTGTCACGGGAAGAGCTTTCCCAGGGAGGTACAGAGATGCGAAAAGCTAGCTTCGTGGTAGTCGGCGTGCTCACCGCCGGCCTTGTTCTGTCCGGGTGTGAAGGCGACCCTAACGATCCGCGTACCTGGGCACGCAAACTCAAGAGCGTGCGCGACCAGAAGGAGGCGTTGGATCAACTCGCCAAGATGAGCGTGGACCGAGCCCAGCAGGCGCTTCCCGAGATGGTCGCGCTCTACAAGGAGACCAAGAAGCCGGACCATCTGGAGGCGCTGAGCCGCTTCCCCGGTGAACAGACCAAACCTCTTTTCATCGAAGCCCTGGACTTCACCGAGGACGACTTCGACCGCGCCGTCATTGCTGCCGGCGCGCTGGGCGAGATGAAGGCCACCGACGCGGTCCCGCAACTCATCAAGGCGGTTGAACACCAGCTCCCCATCAAGTCACGTGCCAACACCGTGCGTCTGGCGTCGATTCGCGCCCTGGTCAAGATTGGCGACAAGCAGTCCGTGCCTTCGCTGATGAAGATCCTCACTACGTCGGCCGACGAGCAGGACTTCTTGCTCAACCAGAAGGCGGCCCTCGGCCTGGCCGAGCTGCGCGACCCGCAGTCGATCCCGGCGCTCATCAAGGGTCTGTTCATGACCGGCCGTGGCACGCAGGTGTTCCAGGAATGCCGTCTGGCCTTGGTGCGCATCGGCGATCCCGCGGTGGATCCCCTGATCAACCTGCTCAACGAAAAAAACGCCGAGATCGCCGATATGGCGCGCAAGCTGGATTTCGACAAGACCAGCCCCGGCATCGTGCCGTTCAAGGCTGCGTATCTGCTTGGCGACCTGCGAGCGGCGCGTGCCGTGCCAGCCCTGGCCGCACGTCTGAAAGTCCCGGCCAAGTCTGGCGAGCACAAGGCCATTCTCATCGGCCTCGGCTTCATCGGCACTCCGAACGCGGTAAAGGTGCTGCTCGACGTGCTTACAGACAAGAAGGCCGAGGCGACCGACCGCCAAGCTGCCGAGGACGGTATCTACCTGTCGGGGGACAAGCGCGCGGTGCCCATCCTGCTCGACACAGCCAAGAATGGCTATGTGGTGGTGGGTGGGGTCAAGGCATCGGATCTGCGCGCCAACGCCGCCATCGATCTCTCCCGCATTGCGGGCAAGGAAAACTACGACGCGTTCAAGGCCCTGGCCGACAAGGAGAAGGACGCGCAAGGGATCTTCGGCGAGGCACTTGACCGTATGCAGGTGGCCAAGGACTGCGACAAAGACCTCGACTGTTACGCCAAGGTCCTCAACAACGATCCCTCGTGGACACGCGCCGAGAAGGCCGCGTTCGCCATTGGTTTCTCCGGCAACGCCACCAAAGGCGTGCCCATCCTACTCGGCGCGCTCAAGCCAGTGGCCTCGCTGCCCCAGCTTCGCTACCCCGTGCACCAGGCGATCCTTCAGTCGCTCACCAAGCTGGCTGATGCATCATGCAAGATGTGTGAAGAGAAGTTGCTGAAACAAATCGAACGCGACGAACAAGCGGTTCGTCTGCCAGGCGCGCGCGACCTCCTGGGAGAAACCCGCGTAGCCCTGGCGGTCATCCAGAACAAGAAGAAGGCCCCATAGGGCAGCGGGGTTCGCTCTCACGGCTCCCTGCACGTCATGTCGACCGTCGGCCGTCACAAATCGGAAGGCAGGGTCGAACCGCCGTGTCGATCAGAGATCCAGTCGTGCTACGTCGACTGATGCTCGGCGACCACGGTGGTATGAATGCCACCGCGGATGTTGAAGTCACCCTCGACACGCGCACGCCGCGGATGAACCGCTGCGACCAGATCATCAAGAATGCGGTTGATGACGGCCTCGTGGAAGGCGCCCTCGTTGCGGTACGACCACAGGTACAGCTTCCACGACTTGAGCTCGACGCACAGAAGGTCGGGCACGTACTCGACGCGAACCGTGGCGAAATCGGGTTGACCCGTCTTGGGACAGAGGCAGGTGAACTCCTGCGTCTCGAAGCGGATGAGGTAGTCTCGGTCAGGCTTCGGGTTGGGGAAAGTATCGAGCGTCTTGGATGGCGTGGTACCCATGCACCTGCCATGATAGCAGGCGCCTCTCCGCTGACACTTCTCGAAACCAGAAACGACGGTGTCTTACCGCTGGGAGGCCCTATCGGATGACGCGATATCGTTTGTTCTCGCCCTTGCTCTTTTCCTGCCTTGTCGCGCTGGCACCGTCCCTGGCAAGCGCCGCGTCCACCGTGCGCGGCACGGTGGTCCTGCCTGACGATCTGAAGTCTGGCCGGCGATTTCTGGGCCACTGGCGGGTTGAGAACACCACCGTCCCCGTCCAGCCGGCTCCCGCGCGGGGCGACACCGTCGTCGTGCTGGTAGGCCCCAAGCCGCAGGTGCTGGCGCCAAAAAACACGCCGGTCGAAATCGCCGGCATGCAAGCTAATCCCGGCACGGTGGTCGTGGGTGAAGGGGCCGTGGTGGAATTCAGGAACTCGGACAAGGTTTCGCACGACCTCTCTGTCCCGGGCCGACCCGAAATCATGCCGCCCGAGCGTCTAAGCCCGGGCACCGTCCGCAAGCAGCGCTTCGGCATCAGCGGTGAATACGTCGTGCACTGCACTGAGTATCCCCATGTCACGGTTTCAGTGATTGTCACCAGCTCGCCGTTCTTTGCCACGGTGGACGAGAAGGGGGGCTTCAAGCTCAACGATGTGCCAGAAGGACCGGCCACGCTCAAAGTATGGAGCAATGGCCACTGGGTCCTTGAACGCGCGGTCGACGTGCCCCCCAAAGGAGTCGACTTGACCCTCAAGGTGTCCGGCACGGACAACAAAGAGCCCACCGAGCAATAGGGGGCGGAAGCGATGTTCCTTTCCAAGATATGGTTCGTTCTCGTCGGGCTGCTGGCCGGGGTGGCGGTCACCGCAGCCTTTGTGGCACCCCGCCCAGCCGATCGCCGCATCGAGCAACTGGAAGGTCAACGTCTGGATCGCGCACAATATGCGGCCGAGCAGATGCTGAAAAACGATGCGCGTCGCTGGATCGACTACGTGGCCAAGCTGGGCCGCGACGCGCACCTCACTGAGGCTCTCGACTCCTCTTCGCGTGGCGCGGGCGAGCCCAAGGCGCTCCACGAAACCGTGCGCAGCCGTCTCAAGGCGCTGGTGCCTGACCGCACCTCCATCGGCGTCGAGTCGCTCATCGCCGTGGACAACAAAGGGCGGGTGGTGGCCCGGGTGGGCGACGATGAAGGCGAGTACGGCGAATCGCTTGCCGGAGCCGAGGTGGTGGGGGACGCCATGCGCGGCTATCTGTCGGACGACGTGTGGGGGGCCGCGGGTCGTCTGCGCCGGGTGGGCGCGGCACCCGTCATGTCCAAGTCACGTGAGCGCATCGTCGGTGCGGTGGTGGTTGCGGTCGACGCGGGCAAGCGCTTGGCTGACATGTGGAAGCGCAATCTGGGCGTGGATGTGGCTATCGTTCTCGGCAAGAATGTCGTTTCGTCTACCCTGCCCGAGGCGCTGCTCGGCCAGTTGCCCGAACTCATCGAGCAGCACGCCTCCGAGATCGCCAGTCACAAGCGTACCCGCGCCCTCGTCCTGTCCATGGGCAGCGAGCGCATGCTGCTGGTCGCGGCACCATTTGTCGGTGAAGCCTCGGAACAGCGGGCCTACTACGTCCTGCTCAACAAGAAGTCTCCCGAGTCCGATCCGTGGGTCCTCCTCTCGACCACCTCCTCGGACGACCTCCGGTGGGGCCGTTTTCCCTGGATGCCGCTGGCCCTGGGTATCTTGGCCATGATCGGCATCGGGCTCTTCCTGCAGCGGACCGAGGTGGAGGGTCCTATCCGACGACTGCGCACCGAGGTACACAGTCTGGCCCGCAACGAAATCCAGAAGATCGACGACACGAAGTACGGCGGCAAGCTGGGTGGTGTCGCGCGGGATATCAACGCCACGGTAGAGCGTTTCACCCATGCGCCCGCGCCCAAGTCCGAGATGGCCAAGAAGGACATCGGGGCGATTCTGGATCGGGGTGGCTCGGCTGATGGCCAGTCGTTTGACGTGTCACGGTCCAAGCCTGCGCGTCCCGCACCTGCGCCCAACCCGGCGTCTGTGGCCGCCTCGCTGTTCGGCGCGCCCAAGCTTCCGCCCCCGGCGGGCGGGGCACTCCCGCCCGTTGCCGTCCCTGCCGCGCCCGCCCTGCCGGCAACCGCTGCACCGGCAAACAGCACGACCCGTCCTCAATCCCCACCCACCTTGCGCTCACCATTAGTGGCGAACTCGTCCTCTTCCGACGAGTTCGCAGCCGTTTCGCCTTCCTCGATCATCGAAGGGCCGGATCTCGCGCCCCTGCGCGGGGATGTGACGCCGCCTCCGGTACCGATCTCGGCCGCCCTGGCCGCGCCCGCGGCTGCGGCCGTCGCGACCCCGCCGCCGGTTTCTCCAGCGGCTCCCCTAGCAGCGAGCGGGCCCAAGGACCAGGAGGCGGCGCACTTTCAGCAGGTCTTTGAGGAGTACTTGGCCCTTCGTGCCAAGTGTGGCGAGTCGACGACCTCGGTTCCCGCCGACAAGTTCTTCGCCAAGCTGCAGAGCAACCGCGACCAATTGATCGCCAAGTACGGCTGCCGCTCAGCTCGCTTCTCGGTCTATGTGAAGGACGGCAAGGCCGCGATCAAAGCGACGCCGGTACGAAGCTAGCTACTCGTTCTTCTCTAGCAGCATCTGGTCCGGATTTTCCTGCTCGCCGGGCGCGGCCGCATTTTCCTTGGGTGCGGTGCCATCGAGAAAGACTTCGTTGATGCCCTCCGCACCAGGCGCAGGCAGAAGTCCGGTGTTGGGATCGATCTGGACTACGACCACGCCCGGCGGCTGGCTGAAGTCGCGCACCGGCCGGCCGGCCATGGCCTTGACCATGAAATCGATCCACAGGGGCAATGCAGTCCGGCCGCCGGCCTCGCCGTGTCCCAGGCTCTTGCCATCGTCGAAACCGACCCACACGGCAGCCAGCAGCTCAGGCGTGAACCCGACGAACCAAGCATCCCGGCTGCCGTTGGAGGTGCCGGTCTTGCCCGCCGCCGGCCGCTGCAGCTTGAGTCCGGCTGCGCGCGCCGTGCCCATCTCGACTACGCTCCGCAAGAGCGAGACCATGATGTAGGCCGTCTCAGCGCGAACATCTTGCTCAAGCGGGGTCGTGGGGATCGCTTCTGCGCCAAGCATGGCGATCAGGCGCGTGTCGCCGCGCTGGCCACCAGCCGCGAAGGTGGCGTAGGCGTTGGCCAACTCAATGGGTGTGACCGTGTTGGCGCCCAAGGCCAGGGAAAGTTCGAGCGAATCGGGCAGGGGCGAGGTGATGCCGGCGTGGGTGGCCATCTCGCGAGTGGCGGTGATGCCGATGTCGGAAAGCAGCTTGATGGCCACGGTGTTGATCGACAACGCCAGGGCGGTGCGCAGCCGGACCGGGCCGCGAAAGTTGTCTTTGTCGTAGTTCTGCGGTTTCCAAAGCTTGTACACCTCGGGGCTGTCGTTGACGACCGAGGCGGCGGTGTACCGCCGGGAATCCATGGCGGCGGCGTAAATGAAAGGCTTGAACGCCGAGCCAGGTTGGCGCTGCGCACGCTGCGAACGATCGAAGCCGCCGGCGCGATAGCCATAGCCCCCGACCAAAGCCAGGATGTCACGCGTAGCTGGGTCAAGCACCACCATGGCCGCCTGCGGACCCAGCTCCATGGCCAAGGGCGTGTCCTTTTCGACCTCGTGCTTGCGCTCGGGCGCGATCCGGACGCGCACAACATCGCCGGGCCGGAAACGATCGACAAGCGGTGGCGTGCCCAATGCGTAACGCGTCTCGCCCGCAGTTTCGACCGCGCCGGTGCTGCCGCCCACGAAGACGAAGATGCGCCCGTTTTGCGGATCGTTGGGATCCTTCTCCACGCGCTCCACCACTCCCTCCACGATGTCCGCGTCGCCCAAGCTCGGGTGATCCTTGGTCAGCTCCAAGCGGCGCTTCTCCAACGCCTTGCCACCCAGGTGACCGAGCGGCTTCCGGTAGCCCTGACGCTGATCCAATTCTTCCAGCCCGCGCTCCACCGCCTGGCGGGCCATCGCTTGCAGCCGTGGATCGATGGTGGTCTTGACCGTCAGGCCCAGGGTGTCGAGTTTGTTGGCACCGAATTTCTCAACCAACGCGCGACGCACCCCGTCGACCGCCTCGGGCGCGCTGCGGGTACGCGCGCTGCTCTCGGGAATCACGGCGATGGGCTGCTCAGCCACCTTGCGCGCCGTCTCTTCGTAGATGAATTCCAGCTTTGCCATCTGCCCCAGCACATAGGTCTGACGTTTCTTGGCCGCTTCGGCGTGCCGGTAGGGCGAAAGGTGTGTCGGCGACTGCAACATGCCCGCCAGCAGCGCCGCTTCGGCCAGATCGATTTCGCCGACTGGTTTGCCGAAGTAGAAACGCGCTGCCTCCTCCACGCCGTAGCGACCATGGCCGAAATTCATCTGGTTGAGGTACAGCTCGAGGATTTCTTCCTTGGAGAACTTCTGCGAGATCCGGCGCGCCAGTATGATCTCCTGCACCTTGCGCCGCATGGTCTTCTCGGGCGAGAGCAGCATCTGCTTGACCACCTGCTGGGTGATGGTCGAGGCGCCCTGGGCAAACTTTCGACGCGTGAGGTTCTCGAAGAGAGCACGCGCCATGCCCTTGTAGTCCAGGCCCTCGTGCTCGAAAAAGTCGGCATCCTCGGCAGCCAGCACGGCCTGAATCAGCACCTTGGGAAACTGGGCGTAGGGCACCACCGTCCGGTGTTCCGAACCGATCTCGCCTATCAGGTTGCCGTCGCGATCGAGCGCGCGCGTGATCTGGGGCGGCCGATAGTCACCGATACCGCTGAGGCTGGGCAAATTGGGATCGTGACCGAAGTAGTAGAACACGGCCGCCAGCGCGACCACGCCCAACAGGAACGGGGAGAGCAGCAGGAGCAGCCACCTCAGGATGCGCAGACTCAACCATCTGGGCGTTCCACGCCGACGCCGCCTCGGGCTCGGGGCCGTGGCGCGCGGTTCCTCCGCATCGCGCGGCGACCGATCGAGCGCCAGGATGGGGTCGATCGGGTCGAAGGGGTCCGCGCCGGACCTGCCGTCGCGCTTGCGCATGGGTCAGTGTAGTTTAGTGCGAGATCGCGACGGCAACGAAATTTGCGGGTTCATTCGGTCATTGTGAGTCGGCGTCAGCCTCTGCTTCAACCTCGGGCTTGGCGACGGTGATGCGGCGGACCCAGTCGAGACACTGCTTCTCGCTCAGAGTCATCTCGCTGTGATCGAAGGTCAGGGTCGAGGCGGTAGCTCCAGCGTATTCCTCCTCGGTCAGGCGTCCGCGCTCGTACATGCGGGTGAGGATACGGCGCAGGTACTTCTCCCAGGCGGGCGAAAGCGCGCCATGGCAATAGTGCACGTAGCGTCGCTTGGGGCTGGGCAGGATAGACGAGAAGAATGCCGCCTCAAGCGGCGTGATATCGGACGCGCTCTTGCCGAAATAGTGTCGCGCCGCTGGCCCAATGCCATAGAGACGCGGTCCGAACTCAATGGCATTGAAATACAGTTCCAGGATGCGCTCCTTGGGCAGGATCTGCTCCAGGTACCACACCAGGAATAGTTCCTGCAGTTTGCGCGAAAGCGTCTTCTCCTTGCTGAGCAACAGGTTCTTCACCATCTGCATGGTGATGGATGAGGCGCCCAGTCGGAACCCGCCATTCTCGATGTTGCGGCGCAGGGCGGTCTTGAACACGGGCGACACCCAGCCGCGGTGCTTGAAAAACCCTGAGTCCTCCGTGGTCATGACAGCGTTGATGAGGTGGGGCGAAATCTTGTCAAAAGGGACGAAGTCCGGACTGTCAGGCCCGACGATGAATGTCATGACGCCCGGATTGCCGCTGCCCGGCGGATCGGGAGGAACCTCCACGGTCTGTACCAACGACTCGCTGCTCGCGAGCGCGGTGACCTCTGCAGGCGCCTTGACCACCTGACAGCCGTCGATGCCGACCTTGCCTCCCAACTCAAGCGCATCGAGGTTGGCCAAGTCGATCTTGGTGTGCACGTCAGCCTCGAAGTTGCCCTGCAGCACGAAACCACCGAGGTGCGGCACGATGGGCCCGGGGATGCTGGCCAGCAGCTTGGCGCAGGGGGTGCGGGGCACGCGAAGTTGCACCTCGAGCTTGGGCAAGTAGTGCAGTTCGCGGCCATTCTTGAAACGAAACGTCCCCTGGGCCAGCTCCAAGGAGCCGGCCAGCCGCACCACCAGGCTACCGAGACGGCCTTCCGCCTCGTTGAGGACTAGGAGCCGCTTGTCCAAGTCGACCGCGCCGTCCACGTGCACACCGAACGTCAGGTCGTTGACCGGCTCGCTCGCCAGCTTCTCATGAAGCAGGCCGAGGCCGCTCACATCCAGCTTGCCCGAGAAAGATATGTGCCGGCCTTCCAGCTTCGCGTCGATAGCAGCATCGATCTCGGTGTTATCAGGGTCGAGAACAGAGGAAGGCAGGATCTCGGCGATCTTGTCGAGCGAAAAACGCTCGGCCCGCAACGAGAGCGTGCCATCGACCGCACGAGAATCGCTCGACGGTCGCAGTTGGCCCGTCGCGGTCCACAGAGCGCGCTTGGCCCCGCCGTAGCTGCCGGAGAAGAACAGATCAAAAGCCCGGGCCGGGGTCCCCTTGGCCGCTGCCACCGGTCGAACCGCCCCGCTGATGCCGGTGAGCGGCAGGGTCGCCAAGGGCCGCAGGAAGCCCTCGCGCACCGATGCCTCGGGCCAGCCGACCGGGCGCAGGCCCGCCAGGCTTCCCTGGAGGGTCAAGCTTTCAGCACCAAACGCCGGCTGGGTCTCAGTTCCATGCGTGCCGAATCTCCCGGACACCTGCCTCGCTTCGACCTGGTAGCGCAGGCCCGTCTCCCAGTTCGCGTCCACCACCCCCACCGTGACTGCCAGCCCTTTCTGGTTGTCCGTGAGGGCAAGGCTGCCGCCCCGAACCAGGAGCGAGGGCAAAGATGACGCGCTGACGTTGGCCGTGGCTGGGCCAGAGGGGCCTCCACGCAAACGCCCAAGGACGGCACTGACATTGTCTCCGGGCCCGCCGCGCACCAGATTGGCGACCGGGCCATCAGCCACCACAACCCCGCGCCCCCACAGGGCGGAGAATGGGATCTCCAAACTGTCCACGGTCAGAAGGGGCCCCTTGTCTCTTCCCACGACCACGCCGTAGAGCCGGAGCACACCCCATCCTGCGCGCGCCCGCTGGGCCTCCACGGAAACACCTAGCTTGGCCGCAGCCTTGGACGCAACCAAGTGCCCTCCCAGCGCTCCCAATGCGACGGGATAGCTCGCCACCGCCCCCGCCAGAATGGCGAGGGCCCAGACCCGCCGGTCGAGCAGGATGGTCTTGAGAAAGCGCAGGGTCCTGACTATGGGCGCCATTTGCGGGCGGGACATTCTACTCGCGCGCACCGGGCAAGGTCACGTGGGACCGCGATGTGACAGCGTCTGTCACTGCTAGAGCGCGGCAACAGCTTCGGCCGAGTAACCGAAGTTGCACGATCCGTGCGGTCCACCGCTGGTGGTGCCGTTCGCGGAGACGGCCAGCTTCCCGTCGACGTGCGTGTAGGCAAAATTGTACGCCCCTATGGTCAGAGTAACCGCGCCGCTCGTGCATGTGATTCCCGCCCCGGGAGAAACTGCGACCAAGTCACTGTAGGGCGAATCCACGGCGTTCGCCTTCAATGTGCATGACCCCGGGAATTCGCCGGGTAGAGGGTTGGAGACTACGACCAGATCCGATTCGGTCCCTCGCACCATTTCCAGCAACGCCCCGGAGAACAGCACCGCATCCGCGTACGATCCGCAGGTGATTCCCCCTCCAAGGACGTTGACTGTGTACCTGCCGATGAATCTCGTGAAGTCGGTTGGTTGAGCACCGGCGTCGAGTGCACCGCTGGTTCCGCCGGCGGCGCCGCCCGTGCCTCCCGTGCCCGGAGTCCCCCCAGTTCCTGAGCCGCCCGAACCGGCTTGCCCACCGGCATCCACGGCTCCGCCGCCGCCGGAACCTCCAGTGGCGCCCGCAACTCCGCCTGCCGAAGCCGTCGTGCCCGCGATTCCACCCCCGCCAGATCCTCCACTCGCGCTCACTCCCCCGCTCCCACTTCCCCCTGCCGAGGCTGTCGTACCGCCCCCGCGGGCTCCCCCTGCCTGCGTGCCGCCAGTGCCCCCCAAGCCCCCGGTACCGGAGCCGGTTCCGGTGCCGGTGCCCGTGCCCCGCGTCCCGCTGCTGCCGCCTGCCGCAGTGGTGCTTCCTCCGGCCCCGCCACTGTCGGTCGTTGCGACTGTACCCGCACCGCCGGCAATCACACCCCCACTCCCCGCAGCCCCTGCCGCGCCCGAGCTTCCGCCATTCTCCACTGCGATGGTTCCAGCGACAACGCTGCCCCCTGCTGCAACCGTCGTGCCCGCGTTTCCGCCGGTGCCCACCGTCGTTGTCCCGGCGTCCAAGGCGACACCGCCAGAGCCGACGCCAAGTCCCCTCCGTGATCCGCAACCAGCCACGGCGAGGCCCCAGCCAGCGACTAGCACACAGGAAAACGCAGCGACACGATCCAATTTCAACGCGACAGGGTTCATGGCCCCGCACTATAGCGCTGGAAGCTCCGACGCGAGCCTTCGGAAAATGCAACGATCACGGCGTCCATCGTCCTGTCCGCTCTCTCCCCTGCCGTAGCCCAAGAGGCATTCCAAACAGCGTCGATCCTGCCTGAGCACCCCCGGCGTGGTTGGGTCGGCCAGTGGCTGGGCTTCCAAGTGATGGAGACCGAACGCTCGCTGGTGAAAAACTACCGGCGCGCAGGTGTACCGGTTCTTGGAAGTTCGTCACTGGTTCAGTGTGGGCTCCGGATCCGGGACCGGCCGTCGGATCCGGCCACCGGCCACCGGCCACCGGCTCCGCCGCCGTCAATCCGGCCGCTCAACCAGCTACGAACCTTCGAGAGGCGGTACTCGCGATAGGCGGTGCTACCGCAGCACTGCCACCCGCTCCCCGAAGATCTGTTCCAGCTTGGCTAGCAGCTCGTCGGCGGCGGCGACCTTGAAGTCGTCGCCCAGGTCCAGCACGGTTTCGCTGCGCTGGGGGATCTCCAGGCGCAATCGCGTGTGGCACGGCCCGGGAAACTGGCGCAGCAGCTGGTGCAGAGTCGTCATCTGCTCTTCGGTTACCAGGTCGGCATTGAGGCGGATCTCCATCAAGCTGCTGCGTTCCGCGCGAATCGAGGCCAGCAGTTTGGCATCCATGAAGCGCAGCCGCTCGCGCGCGGTCTCGCCTTCACCAAAGGGCGCGTCGACTGTACCGGTGATGAGCAACGGCTCGCCGCTGGTCAGCACCTCGCGATAGCCGTCGAGCTTGGCCGACGCTACGTGGAACTCGATGGTGCCGACCTGATCCTCCAGCTTGAAAAAGGCGTACTTTCCCGTCCCACTCTTGATCACGCGCTCTTGGTACTCGCCCACCACCCCACCCAGAATGACCTCGGCGCGCGGGCCCCGTTCGGTGCAATTGGCCGTGGTGGCATTGGCAAATCGTTTCAGTTCGCCGGCAAAGCGGTCCAGTGGGTGACCACTGATGTAGAAACCCAGACTCTCCTTTTCAAAGGCGAGCACCTGCTTGGGTGTCCATTCCTCGCCCTGACTGAACACATCCTGGTTGGGCGGCGGCGCGCCGGCCGGGCCGCCCCCGAACAGCGCCAGCAGCGACGTCTGCCCGGTGTCACGTTCCTTCTGGGCGGCAGCCGCGCTCTCTTGTGCCGCTGCCACGGCCGAGAACAGTCTGGCGCGGCTGATCTCCTTCTGCGCCGCGATGCCGTCGAACGCGCCCGCCTTGATGAGCGCCTCCAGTACCTTGCGGTTGACCTTGCGCGTGTCCACCCGGTGGCAGAAGTCAGTCACCGACAGGAAGGCGCCGCCAGCCTTCCGCGCGAGGGTGATCGTCTCCACCGCGCCCTCGCCCACCCCCTTGACCGCCGCCAATCCGAAGCGGATCGCCTTGCCCACTGTGCGCTGGTTCTTCGGTGCCGCCCTCTTCTTCGCTTCGGCGGCCTTCTTCTTGCCCGGCTTGGGCGCCTCCTCGACCAGCTTCTCCTCGGGAACCACGGTGAAATCCGCGCCCGATTCGTTGATGTCCGGGCGCAGGACGCTGATTCCCTGCGCACGCGCCTCGGCGATGAACTTCACCACCTCGTCGGTCTTGTCCTTGCCACAGGTGAGCAAGCCGGCGAAAAACTCCACCGGGTAGTAGTACTTGAGGTACGCGGTCTGGTAGGTCAGCAGGCCATAGGCGGCCGAGTGGCTGCGGTTGAAGCCGTAGCTGGCGAACTTCTCCATCAGGTCGAACACGCCCTCGGCGATCTTGGCGTCGATGTGCTTGGCCGCGGCGCCGTTGAGGAAGTTGGCTTTCTCCTTGGCCATGGCTTCGGCCTTCTTCTTGCCCATGGCACGGCGGAGCAGGTCGGCCTGGCCCAGCGAATAGCCCGCCATGGCTGACGAGATCTGCATGACCTGCTCCTGGTACACGATGACCCCGTAGGTGTCGCGCAGAATGGGTTCCAACACCGGGTGCGGGACCTCGACCTTCTTGCGGCCATGCTTGCGCTCGACGAAGTCGTCCACCATGCCCCCCTCGATGGGTCCGGGGCGATACAGCGCGCCGGCGGCGACGATGTCTTCGAAGCAGTCGGGCTTCAGCTTCTTGAGCAGGTCGCGAAAACCCGACGATTCAAGCTGGAACACGCCGGTCACGTCGGCGGCAGAGATCATCCGGTAGACCCCGGCGTCGTCGAGGGGAATAGCGGAAATATCCAGCGGCGCCTCGCCTCTGACTTTGCGGTCGGCGTCAGCCAGAGCGACCGCGGTCTGAATCACGGTCAGGGTCTTGAGGCCGAGAAAGTCGAACTTGATCAGGCCCACCTTGGCCACGTCGTTCATGTCGAACTGGGTGGCGATCACGCCCTCCTCGGGCCGGAAGCAAGGCACGTACTCCCACAACGGCTTTTCGCCGATGACCACGCCCGCCGCGTGGATGCCGGCGTGGCGGTTGAGCCCCTCCAGCTTCATCGCGATATCAAGTAGCTCGCGGTGCTCGCCCTCGTACAGCGCCTTGAGGCGCGGCTCCTTCTCGATGGCCTCTTTGATGGGCGGCGACTTGCCCTGCACCGGCTCGGGTATCAGGGTGGCCACCCGGTTCTGCTCTGCCACCGGCAGTCCCATGGCCCGGCCCACGTCGCGGATGCAGCTGCGCGCCTTCATCTGGTGCATGGTCACGATCTGACCCACGTTGTTCTTGCCGTATTTCGCGGTGACGTACGCGATCACCTCGTCGCGCCGGTTCATGCAGAAATCGATGTCGAAATCCGGCATGGACACGCGTTCTGGGTTGAGGAAGCGCTCGAACAGCAGCTTGTTGACGATGGGATCGATGTCGGTGATGCACAATGAGTACGCCACCAGCGAGCCGGCGCCTGATCCACGCCCCGGCCCGACGGGGATTCCGTTCTGCTTGGCGAAACGAATGAAGTCCCAAACGATGAGAAAGTAGCCGGAGAACGCCATCTTCTGGATGACGCCCAATTCGAGCGCCAGGCGGGCACGGTATTGGTCGGGGTCCACCTGCTGGCCACGGACCTGAAAGGCGTGCAGGCGCGCCTCCAGTCCCTGGCACGCCAGTTCCGCCAGGTAGCTTTCGGCATCGTAGCCCTCGGGCACCTGGAAGCGCGGCAGGTGGGTCTGGCCCAGGTCGAAGGTCACATTGCACGACTCGGCAATAAGTCCCGCGTTCTCCACCGCCTGCGGCACATCCCGGAAGTGCATCGCCATCTCCGCGGCCGACTTCAGGTAGTACGCGTCGGTGTCGTGGTGCAGCCGTTTCTCGTCGTTGACGGTCCGCCCCTGCTCCACGCACATCAGAATCTCCTGGGCGCGCGCATCCTGACGGTCCAGGTAGTGGCAGTCGTTGGTGGCCACCAAGGGAATTCCCGTACGCGCCGACATGGCGATGAGTTCGGCGTTGACTTTCTCCTGCTCGGGCAGCCCGTTGGGCTGGATCTCCAAGAAGAAGTTCCCCTTGCCCAGAATGTCTTCGTACTCGCGCGCCACGAGCTCGGCAGGCCCAGACCCCGCGCGCAGGACGGTCTGCGCCACTTCGCCGCCCAGGCACGCAGACAGGCCGATCAGGCCCTCGCGGTGCGCACGCAGGAGCTTCTTGTCGATGCGCGGGTTGTAGTAGAAGCCTTCCAGGTAGGCCATCGAGTTGAGGTACGCCAGGTTCTTCCAGCCGACGTTGTCCTTGGCCAGAAGTACCAGGTGATGGCTCTTGCGCTCGGTCTTCTCCAGCCGGTCCGGGGCCACATAGGTCTCGCAGCCCAAGATCGGCTTCACCCCTTTCTCTCTCGCCTTCTCGTAGAACTGCAGGGCTCCGAACAGATTGCCGTGGTCGGTCATGGCAACCTGCTTCATCCCCAGCGAAAGCACGCGGGTGAACAAGTCGTCGAGGCGTATGGCCCCGTCCAGCAGGCTGTACTGCGTGTGCAGATGGAGGTGAGCGAACTCGGCCATTCTTGTCGCCCCGGTCTACTCGCCTTGGCGGGTAAGATCAACGACGCCAACTTGTGCTAGCCTGCTTCTTGGGTCGCCACCGATGGGCAATTTCCCATGCCTTTCTGCTCGCGGGCGCTGGGCGCTGATTGTCGCCGTGCTCGCGGCCTGCTCAGAGCCCGCTGCCTTTCCCTTGCCGGACGCGGCAACCATAAGGCCGGACTCCATGGAGGCCAGCTCGGACACGGTGGCTATCCCTCCGTTTGGGAGCCGGCAGCTGGTTTTCCGCTTGCGCGGGCCACAGCGGGAAGCAGTGCCGGGCGCGGTCATCCATTTCTCCCTCCTGGACGATGCGGACACTCCCGGTTCCGGGGAAGCGAAGCTTTCGTTCCCCACCGCCCTCACTGACGGCGATGGCTTGGTCACGCTGCAGGTCATTGCCGGCAGGGGGGCAAGCGAACAGAAGCCGCTGAGTTTCAAGGTGCAAGCCTCGGCGGGGGGGGATGCCCATGCGGAAACTCTGGTCTTTGTAACGACCGGTGCGCTCGCCAGTGTCGAGATCCTGCCCGTGTTTCCTGACCAACCGCCCATCGACAACCCCGTCACCGCGACGAGAATCTACTTCTACGACGGCACGTCGTGCGCGAGCGTGTCGCTGGACCATCCCGCCCCTCCCATGCGGCAGGTGCGAACCCTGCATCTCGACGACCCACCGACAACCTTCGCCAGCGTGGTCACCAGCGGCGTCCACGCGGTACTGGGTTTGGCCGTCGACGCCCAAGACGGAGTGGTGGCCGAAGGATGTTCCGACCTGCTCGGCGCCAGTCTCTCCCCCGAGCAGCCGATGCGCGTCCTGCTGCCCCTCGCGCGAATCTACCCTTCGCCCGTGGGCAGCTTCCGCGCCGAGTCCCAGTTTTCATTCGCGGCGCCACTGCCAGGAAGCGTGTCCGCCCAGGCCACATGGAATGACCTGTCCAACGAGGCCTGCGACCCGGCGCGGTTGTGGCTCGACTGCACCATCGACGCGCTCAGTGGCACCAGCGCGGATGATCCGCTTGACTGCCAGCCGGTCCCCGGAGGCGAGGGTCTGCTCGGCGCGGCCTTGCTTGCCCGCAGAGATGCAACCGGCGGCTCTGGAGCCTGTGCGAATCAGCGCGATGGCTCGGGAAGACCCAGCCTGGACGCAAGAGTCTACGCCATGTTCCCGACCACCGCCCTGGATGCCTTGCGCCTAAGGAAACTGCCCCTTGAGCTCGGCAACGCTTTGACCAGTCTCACGATCGAATCTACACTCACCGTGACCGCAACCGGCCCCCCAGGTGCGCTCAACATCGATCATCGTTTGACCGCCCTCGATCTCCCGAACGCAGCCATCCATTCGTTGATAGCCATGACGGCCTTGGCGCCCCCTGCGCCGGAAGCCGCGTTCGTGTCTGGCATGTCGTGGGCTGGTCAACTTGTGATCAACCCTCACAGTTTCACGCTGCAGTTGGGATCGGCTGCTCGTTTCACTTTCGCCGCATCCAGCCTCGCACCCCGTTTGGGCGTGGCGGACGTGAGTGCCTTCATCGAGGGCCTGGCGAACCTGGCGACGCGCAACGAGAATGGGACAACTCTGAAGGGCTGTGATGCCTTGGATTCGCTCCTGTGTGCCGAAGTGGGGCAGGCGTCTGGCTGCATAGGCGCGGCCTGCCTGGATGGCCTCGAAGCTCTCAGCCATCGGCTGGACGCAAGCTTCGCTGCGCTGGACGGGCAGGATCTCGACTTCTTTTTGTCCGGCTCAGCCCCGCTTGTCGATCGTGATGGCGACGGCTATGCGGACGCGCTGGGCAGCAGCACCAGCGAGGCCGCTTCGTCGTCCGCCTTGGTAGGACCGGGCCTCTGGTCAGGCACATTCAAGAGCCGCACCGGAACCATGAACGTCTACGGCTCGTGGACAGGGGAGCGAGAGTCCGCCCCCAGCAGATGACGGGCGCGGCTTTTCTTGACATGCGATGCCGCAATCCGGCATCAATCCGTGACACGGGTCACACGCGGCGACGCTGACCAGCCGGAATCCCAAGATACGGGTGTGCGCCAGATTCGGGTATAATGGCTGCTGGTGCCCCATCCAAGCGCACCCTTTCCAAGAGAAACATCAAGAAGGATCTCGAAGAAAGTCGCTCCAATCCATTCTGAGCCTTGGTCAAAGCCATGAAACATTCGCGCGTTTCTCGTTCCCTCCTGTCTTGGCTGTCCCTCCTCGTGTGCGGCCTGACGGTTCTTGGCGCCTCGGCTGTCCGCGCGGCCGAGTGCCCGACCAACTCGCCGGATCGGACCGAAGAGCGACGAGCGCTCGCCAAGGAATGGTTTGCACGGGCCGAGGCGGCGGAGAACGCCAGCAACGACGTCGAGGCGGTGCGTGCCTATGCCTGCTCCATGAAGATGGTGGCCCATGCCTTCACGGCGTACAATCTCGGGCGGGTCGCGGAGCGTTCCGGCGATCTCGAGCTGGCCTTGAAGTCGTACAAAGCCTATCTGACCTTGAAGGCTGACGCTGCGGACAGGGAAGAGGTGCAGGTCAGGATCAAGGACCTGCAAGCCAAGATCAAGGAAGTCAAAGAAACCATCGCCGGCGGGGAGCCATCGCCCACGGAGCCTGCGCCAGGCGGAGAGAATCCCGAAGTGCCTGGGGCATCACCCAACGAAAAGCCCGAGAAACCGTTCCCCATCGAGCCGCCGCCGCACGTGACCCAACCAGCCAGTGAGGGTCTCGGCTCCCACCACCTGGTCGAGTGGATAGTCGGAGGAGTGGGCGTCGCGGCCCTGACTACAGGCATCATCATGAACATTCTCGCGCGCAGTGAAATGAGCACCGCCAACAGCACAGCAGACTACAACAAGTCCAATGACGCCTGGAATAGCGCCAAGACGTACGCGTACACGTCGTACGCCATGTTCGGAATCGCGGGCGTGGCTGCGGCTGTCGATGGCTGGCTCCTCTATCGCATCTGGTCCAGCGGTGACAGCTCGGCCGACAGCTCGGTGAGCCTGGGCTGGGTTCCCGGTGGCGCAAGCGTGAGCGCGCGCGGGCGCTTCTAGCTAGCTTCTCCACAACAGAGAGCACCGAGCACACAGAGATCGGATGGGAAGAAGGGTCCGGATGCCCAGAATCCAACCCTTTCCTCTCCGGTCAGGCTTTGTAACCTCTGTGGGCTCTGTGGTGAAATAGCCAACTTTGATCGGCCGTCCCGGCGATGCGCGTTGGTTGGTGAAAAAAATGGTCCTGATCGCTGAGCGGGAGCGCCTGCTTGCGCACGCACGTGCCCTGGTGGGCGTGACCCTGGCCGAGTTGGCTGATGGCTTGGGCTTGCCTGTGCCCGCGGGCCGCGTGCGGACCAAGGGCTGGTCAGGACAAATCATCGAGCGCGAGTTGGGCGCGGGCGATGGCTCCGGCCGCGGTCAGGACTTCCCGACGCTGGGCATTGAGCTCAAGACCGTGCCGGTAGACCATGCCCTGGTCCCGCGCGAGTCAACCGCAGTGTGCCAGATCGATCCCATCGTGATCGCCGGCGAATCCTGGGAAACCAGCTACCTGCGCAAGAAGCTGAGCCAGGTGCTGTGGGTTGGGCTGGAGGTTCCCGACCCTCAGGGCTCGGTTGGCGATCGCCGGGTGGTGGCGGTCAGGCTGTGGACGCCTTCTCCCGACGAGCAAGCCTTGCTGCGCGCGGATTTCGAGCTGTTCGTGCGCGCGCACTTCCGGCGCGGTCGGGGCGCCGCGATCACCGGCCACCAGGGTCAGGTCTTGCAGGTGCGGCCCAAGGGTCGCAATGCCGCCGACCTGCGCCGGGCCTTTGGCCCTACCGGCGAACCCACCGAGATCGGAAAATGTGGCTTCTATCTGCGGCCCGCCTTCGTGGCGGGCATCCTGCGCGCCACGACTGAATGACGCTCGCCTGGCCGGGCCGACAGACGTATGATTGGCCTCGCCGGATTGAAAGCCCCCGGCGGAGTGCAAGCCATCATGAAAGACAGAGTCGTCATCTTCGACACCACCCTGCGCGACGGCGAGCAAGCCTTGCCGGCCAGCCTTTCGGTTCAGCAGAAGATTCGCATCGCGCGGCAGCTAGCCACCTTGCAGGTGGATGTCATCGAAGCCGGCTTCCCCATCTCCTCGCCGGGCGACTTCGAATCGGTCGAAACCATCGCCCGCGAGGTCAAGGGCCCGGTCATCTGCGGCTTGGCGCGCGCCGTGGAAAAGGACATCCTCATCTGCGCCAAAGCAGTCAAGCCCGCCGAACGGCCGCGCATCCACACCTTCATCGGCACCTCGACCATCCACCGGGAGAAGAAGCTGCGCCGTACGCCGGACGAGATCCTCGCTCTCGTTACCCAAAGCGTGAAACTGGCGCGCAGCAAGTGCGACGACGTGCAGTTCTCGGCCGAGGACGCGGGGCGCACCGAGCCGGAATTCCTGTGTCGCGTGGTGGAAACCGCCATCAAGAACGGCGCCAGCACCATCAACATTCCCGACACCGTCGGCTATACCACGCCGGAGATTTTCGGGGCGATCATCGACAACCTAATGAACAACGTGCCCAACGTGGACAAGGCCATCATCGCGGTCCACTGTCACAACGATCTGGGCATGGCCACGGCCAACTCCATCACCGCGGTCAAGCACGGGGCGCGGCAGGTAGAATGCACCATCAACGGCATCGGCGAGCGCGCCGGTAACGCGGCCTTGGAAGAGGTCGTGATGATCATGAAGGTGCGCAAGGACTACCTCAACGTGACCTGCAATGTGGCCACCGTCGAGCTCATGCGTACGAGCAGGCTGGTGCGCGATCTGTGCGGCATGCCAGTGCAGCCCAACAAGGCGGTGGTGGGCAGCAACGCCTTCGCCCACTCGTCGGGAATCCATCAAGACGGGGTGCTCAAGGCCAAGCAGACCTATGAAATCATGACCCCGCAGTCCATCGGACTGAAAGAGAACAAGATGAACCTGACCAGCCGCTCGGGCAGTCACATGGTGACGAACCGGCTGGAGAGCCTGGGCTACCCCGAGAAGGACATCGACCTCGAAAGTTTCTACCCGCGCTTCAAGGCCCTGGCCGACAAGAAGGGCACCATATTCGACGACGATCTGGTGGCCTTGATGGAGGCGACCAACGCCGAGGAAATGGCTGACGCCTACAAGCTCGAATACCTCAACGTCACCGGCGGCCGGGGCGTCATCCCCACCGCCACCGTCCGCATCGTGTGCGAAGGCAAGTCCACCCAGGAGGCGGCCAGCGGCGACGGCGTGGTCGACGCCACCACCAAGGCCATCGACCGCATCGTGGGCTTCACCATCACCGTGCGCGACTTCCACCTGGATTCCGTCAGCGCCGGCCAAGAGGCGCAAGGCCGCGTGAAAATCGTGGCCGTCGCGCCCGAGGGCACGTTCGCCGGGGTGGGAACCAGCACCGACATCGTTGAGGCGTCCGCCCTCGCCTACATGGACGTGGTGAACAAGATCCACCGCATGCGCAAGTTCGCCCCGCGGTTGCGTAGCCGCCTTTCGGGACCCACGGTTTCGCTCTAGCCAGAACTGGCCACGATGAATCCCACCAACTGGCCGGTCAGACGGCCGGAGTGGCGAAAAGAAAAAAAACGGCCGGCCGGGTCGCAGGCGGTGCAGTCCGAACTGGCGTCGATGTGCTCGGGCGAGACGCCGGCCGCCTGGAACTGCAGGCGCAAACACTGGCGCAGATCAATGCGCGGCTGAAGGCCCGCCACGTCCACCACGATGCCCGCCGCGTGCGCCTTGGGCCAGGCTACCTCGAAGGCGGCAACCACTTCCGGTCCGACATCGAAGCAACAGGGACCGATG
>Ga0182021_10001924_pt1 | contig 24194 bp, 21 predicted proteins | sample 612E3MmetaG_FD_120493 | JGI IMG/M metagenome (GOLD analysis project Ga0182021, IMG submission 120493) | Permafrost microbial communities from Stordalen Mire, Sweden - 612E3M metaG (Illumina Assembly) | ecosystem: Environmental > Terrestrial > Soil > Wetlands > Permafrost | place: Sweden... | reverse complement strand
TTTTCAGTTGTCGCTTCAGATGGCCGCACACGCGATGGTTCAGGGAAATCCTATTGCCGTGGTTGATGGCTGCAATCGTTTCGATGTGCATGCGCTTTCGCGATTTGCCCACACGCGAAAGATCGACCCGAACAAGTTTCTCAATCATATTTTCATCTCGCGCGGCTTCACGTGTTATCAAATGGAACAAGCCATTGCGCACAAACTGCCGGCGTTTCTCTCCAACATTCATTCGAGTACTGCACTGGTCTTTGGACTGCTCGATACCTTTTACGACGAACAGGCATCTCTGCGTGAGGTGCGGCAGATTCTTCAGAGATTGCTCGGCTCGTTTCAGGAAATGAAATCGAAAGGAGTCTCACTCTTGCTGGTGTGTTTAGAAAGGACCGTCGCACCGAAGGAACGCAATCAGTTGTTTATGACATTAAAGAATGGCGTCGACCGTGTGTACAAACTCGATACCAATGAACGCGGATCGCTTCAGCTCTACTTAGAATCGCAACAGCCCGAGCACAAAAATATGAAAGGAGTATTGAATTATGGGACGAACCGTACCCACCTTCACCAACCTGATCGATGCGGAACTGGCAAGCTGGTCGAAGTTCCGCCGCGGACTGCGTAAAGACGATCAGGAAATATTTGACGGCATATTCCGTGCCGCAAAACTGCACCTGGCGGAAAACTTTTACGCGATGCGTGCTATTCCATTCGAAAGTATGATGATGTCGATTGTGATGGAACAGCAGAAAGCTATACGAAGATTGGACGAGAAAGTGAAACAATCAGATAAATAAGCAAAGAAAAGATAGATACTCAATTGCAAATCATAAATCTACTGTTGCCATAATGCCCAACAAAGATATAGTCGTTTATGATGCAGGCTTTTTATGTGGAAGGAATGCTAAGATGACCTCTTTTTTTGCACGAACACCTTCGGCGGTTTTCTCGATAAGACCCAACCGAATTAATTCATTTATATCACGAGTTAATGTCATATTAGATGTATGCGCATAATACGCCGCTATGCGTGGACTAATTTCCTTGATTTTTGATGTTGGTACAATTTTCAATGCCATTGATAAATCTAATGTTAGGCTGCGTCTGCGTATATCTACGATACTTTTTTTATCTGCGAAAATTTCATGAACATAATTACGCCAAGTTACATCCCATTGTTGATTACGAATAACGTCTATTTGTTCGTGAAGGCCTTCGAGAAATCCTGTTACAGCGTACTCGATGAATGGCAAGATATCCCCGCCAGATTTGCTAGCAACATCAAGTTGTCTATAATATTCTTGTCGTGTCTGATTATAATGATTACTCAAAAGATGTGCTGTCGGAGATGGCATTCCTGCTTCCAACAAAATTCGAAATTCTATCAAACGAGCAGTACGTCCATTTCCATCACCAAAAGGATGAATCCAAGCAAAATACAAGTGGGCAATAATTGCCTTCAAGATGCCGAAAACAATTCGATTTTCAGGAGCAATAAAACCTGTATTCAACCATTGACACAAACGATCAAGGAGATACTCACAATCTTCAAATGGAACCGCTTTGTAGCGAGCGACTCCTACAATATAGTCCCGAATAATACCAGGCTTTATATTTTCTTCCAACTTAAGTTTTTCGAGAACCATTTGATTGTATTTCTTTATCTCTTCAACAGAAAGTGGATTAACTTTCCCTTCTATCGTGCTTGTGCCAATTTCATTACATGCCTTTATAATATTATCCACTTCCTGTTTAAGGTATTCTTTCGATGGAGGAAGCTTAAGTCGCCCTTCGAGTATATCAAGTACTTCTTTTTCCGAAAGGGTATTTCCTTCAATTGCTGTTGTTGCATGAACTCCTTTTGCAAGGTAGACTTGATGAAGTTTTTGTGCCGTAGATGGTCTCAACGGTACCCCTGCAATGTGTTCACATTTAGATTGCGCCTCACCCAATGCAAGCCAAAGCTTATAGTTTATCTTCCTCAGATCAAGTTGAAAGGATATCCAAGGATGCGATTGTTCATATGAGCGCATAATTGATAATAGTTTTGTTGTCTATAACTTATTATATAATAATGATATATGCAATATTTACCATATAAAATGTTGTCCATAATGTTACGTCAAATGGTACGCTATTTAGTAGTGCTCATGAAAAATGTCTGAAATGAACTATAATTGGCATTCTTCTTTTTCTGGCTGGTTATTTGATGTTTACCCATCCGAACGGGGAGTAACGCTTTGGTTTATCGGTAAGGACGGCAGCCGCCTGAGTAGTTTCCGAAAATTCACGCCGTCGTTCTTTCTTCATTTGAATAATTCCGATGCCAAACGTGCGGAAGTTCTTGCCGACCGATGTCCGGTTCCTGTATCGCTTGCAGCGACGACGCGCACAGAAATTTACTCCGGCGATTCCATTGATGTACTGCAGGTATTTGTAAAAGACCCGATGCGATTCAGAGAGGTTGTATGGTACTTCGAGAAATTTTTTCCGCACTTTGCATTTTTCAATTCCGATGTAACTGTAGAACAGCAATTTTTGTATGAAACACAGTTGTTTCCACTGGCACTCGGCGAATATGAGATCAGCGGTGAAGGTGAACTTCTTTCGTGGAATCTCGATGACGACCGTGAAGCGCCGGAATATGATCTGCCGCCGTTTTCCATTATGCAGCTTCGCAACAGTAATGATTTTGTGCCGCCGAAATACCAGAAGTTTCTGCAATTAGAGATCAGTTACGACAACCGGACATATGCTTTAGAACAGGATTCGCCGCGCGAATTGCTCGAAGCGTTCAACTGGCATCTGCATCATTGCGATCCCGACTTGCTCGTCACCGATTACGGCGATGCGATTCTTCTTCCAAAAATTCTGCAGCTTTCTAAACAGTTCAATATTCCTTTGCTTCTCAATCGAGACACCGAGGCACAGCACCGCACAACAAAAGAGTCAAGTTTCTTTCAGTACGGGAAAATTGTTCACAAAGACGGCGCATTCACGCTCGCAGGGCGCTGGCATGTCGATGCGCATAATTCCTTTACCGTGAGTGAAGCCGACCTCGACGGATTATTTGAGATGACGCGTCTGACACAAATGTGCGGGCAGCGGCAGGGACGCGCAAGCATCGGCACGTCGATGTCATCAATGCAGCTTTCGTGGGCATACCGCAACAATGTTCTTATTCCGTCGAAGAAGCGCGAACCGGAGGAATTCAAATCTGCCGCAACGCTGCTGCTTGCCGACCGCGGCGGACTTATTTTTAATCCGCCGCTTGGCTACCACGAAGATGTTGCGGAACTCGATTTCGTTTCGATGTACCCAAGTATTATGGTGAACAACAATGTCTCGCCGGAGACAATCAATTGTCGATGCTGTCGCAACGAAGCAGTGCCGGAACTTCGATACACGATTTGCGAAAAACGAAAAGGTGTGGTTCCGGAAACACTTCGCGGTGTTGTTGCTAAACGTGCGCACTACAAGCGGAAGAAAAAAGAATGCAAGGGAAAAGATGAAGCGCTCTTTAAACGGTACGATTGCCGGCAAAGCGCGCTCAAGTGGATGCTGGTAAGCTGCTTCGGCTATCTTGGTTACAAGAACGCCCGCTTCGGACGCATCGAGGCACACGAATCAGTCAATGCCTTTTCGCGGGACATCATTCTTACTGCAAAAGAAATTGCCGAGAGCCGCGGCTACACGCTTCTCCACGCCATCGTCGATTGTGTGTGGCTGAAAAAGCCGGGCGCGACACAGGACGATTACGAAGAACTTGCGCGTGAAATCTCTACACGTGTCGGTATCGATATTTCGCTGGAAGGCATGTACAACTGGATTCTTTTTCCCGCTTCCAAAACGGATTCGCAGATTACTACCGCAAATCATTATGTGGGATGGTACCGGCATGGCGACATCAAAATGCGCGGCATCGAAGCGCGCCGGCGCGATACGCCGAAGTTTATCAAGAACATGCAGAAGGCAATGCTGGATAAAATGTCCGGTGCGAAAAATGTCGAGGAAGTATCTGTACTGGTACCGGAAATGTTGGACATCGCCCGAAACTTTATTTCACTTCTTCAGAGCGGCAGAGCAAATCCGATGGAGCTTGTTCTCAAACGCCACATCACACACGAGGCCGATGAATATCGTACTAACAGCATCAGCGCAGTTGTCTCGAAGATGATAGAGGCGATGGGAGTGCATCTTTCGGCAGGCGAGTCGATTGAGTTTATTATTCTCGATCAATCCGGCAAGAAAAAGCCCGAAAAAGCTAAGCCTCTTGCGTTGTACGCCTTCGAGGACGGCTACGATATTGAGCAGTATACCGAGCTTGCCTTGCGGTCTGTGGAAACGCTCCTCCTTCCTTTCGGCTACGATGGAGAACGGTTAAAAGCACATTTTGGAATTGGTCTGCCAAAACAAAAGCGCCTGAAGGTGCGCCAGAAAAATCAGGAACTCCCGTTGTTCCAAATCCAGATCTAATTCCGAGAAATATTCTGTTTCTTTGAGATGATTGTGCAAAACAAAATTTGAATTTCAGGTGATCTCAGATTATCTTCCATAAGAGCAAATTATATAACTTTAACACTTCACATTCCGTATTGTTGCATAAGGTTATTTCAAGAACATAAGGTGACTTCATGAAGAACTCTATTGTCCTGCTTTCAGCAGCTCTTCTACTTATTATGCCTTTCCTCTTTGCAGATGCGCAGGTTGTCAAAGAAGATACGGCTTTCTCACGAGCGCAAAAGATGCCAGAGAATACTGCTAACAGCATCGACAGAAATGCGCCGGTTTCTCATGATAAGAGTGTCCAAAATTCGGATACACTCAACGTGAGCGGCAGTGCAGGATATGAAGATTCGATACTAACGGAACCAAAAAGTTACCGAGAAACACGCAAAAAATTTTCACAATTGAGTCGAACCTTTGATGTCTTATGGCGAAGTGAGCAAACGAATTGGGATAATTATATTTTCCGATATAATCGAGTCGAAAGTGTTTTTCTCGGCCTTGGGACGGAAAAAAAATATTATTGGGACGGCGAAAAAGTCTGGAATGCGTACGGCAGCATCGGCTGGGGATTTAAATCACATACGTGGCGCAGCAATTTGGGATTAGTGCGGCAGTTTGCATTTCCTTCCGATGAAGGTTCTAGAATTATTGAACTTGGAGCAGAAGGATATACTCTCACCGATACGAAAGACCAATGGATCATTTCACAAAATGAGAACACGGCATCTGCCTTACTGATTCATGAAGATTTTCGTAATTACTTTGAGCGCAAAGGTTTTACATTCCATACAGCGTACTATTGGAAGCATAGCTATTGGAAAGGTGAATTGACACTGGCATATCTGACGGATACTTACGATTCTCTTACAAATAAAGTCGATTGGGCATTATTTGGCGGTAGTAAGAAGTTTCGTGCAAATCCTGCCATTAATCCGGGTAGGATGCACGGCATGATGTTGAGCGGCGGGATCAGTACCGTGACAAAAACAAGCAGGGCACAAGAAGGATGGTGTTTGTTTGGGTCCGCCGAGTTTGCTAAAAAGAGTTGGGGAAGTGAATTTGATTTTGATCAATATATTCTCGATGTGCGGCGTTTCCAACCGCTGGGGCGGTACGAGAATTTTAATGTGCGTATACGCGTGGGTTCTGCAGGCAGTGTGCTTCCACTGCAGAAAAAATTTGAATTAGGCGGACTGGGAACGATGAATGCGTTTCCCTTCAAGTCAGACATCGGCAACCGGATGATGCTTGTAAATATGGAATTCATTTTGAACGGCAATGTTCTGGATGATCTGAATTTTTGGCCGACATGGCTTTTTCAGTATGTGAATATTATCCTCACGTCGGATGCCGGATTTGTCAAAGATTCATCGGGATTCGGTGAAATGAAGTTGAGCGATTTTCAACACAACTTTGGCGTAGCAGTGGGAAACCGGACCGGCTCTTACAGGATAGGATTTGCATGGCGAACAGACCGGCCAGCACCGGTACAATTTCTTCTCAGGTTGAGCAGGCCATTCTAAAACAGTAACCGTCCTACCTCTTTTTCTGCGGGAAGCGGAGCATCGTCGATCATCCAATACTTCCGCGTATTAATTACTTGCATAATTATCCATATAATTGTATATTCATACAAACAGGAAAAACAAGAAATTGAAAGGGAAAAACCTCTACGATGATTTCCGTTTCTGTCGTTGGTGCATCAGGATATTCCGGTGCTGAACTCATAAAACTTCTCATCAACCATCCCGGTGTTCGGATCGATAAGCTCTTCGCACATACGTCTGCAGGGAAGAAGATTGCCGATATTCTGCCGACGTTTAACAAGACGCTGGATATGGTTCTCGAATTATATGCCGTTGAGTCTATCGCCAAGAGTGATCTAATTTTCATCGCTTTGCCTTCGGGTGAAGCAATGAATCTTGTCCCGGATATTTTGTCGGCAGGAAAACGTGTGATTGATCTCGGCGGAGATTTCCGTTTACTGGATATTTCGCTCTATGAAAAATATTACAAACGTACTCACTCAGCAGGCGCAATATTGGAACAAGCAGTGTACGGTTTGCCTGAATGGAATTTTAATCAAATCAAATCAGCTACTCTCGTTGCGAATCCCGGTTGTTATCCAACAAGTGCCATTCTTCCGCTTGCTCCCTTGTTGAAGGAAGGTGTTATTGAGCCGAAAGGGATTGCTGTGAGTTCGCTTTCAGGTGTCTCCGGTGCAGGAAAAAGTGCGTCTGTCGATATGTCGTTCGCGGAAGTAAACGAATCGGTTCGAGCGTATAAAGTTGGTGTCCATCAGCATCTTCCGGAAATTCGTACGGTTTTAAAGATACTCTCGGGCGTTCCGCCTTCACTTTCGTTTGTGCCGCATCTTCTTCCCATAACGCGCGGCATCTACACGACCATCTATGCGACGTTGTTAAAACAGCTTGACGACCAAGCGATACTTGCCATCTATGAAAAGTATTATGGGAAAGCGCCGTTCATTCGTTACTCTGCATCGGCAATTCCAGAAATTAAAAATGTTAATTATACAAATTTTATCGATATCGGATTTCGTGTTAATCAGGAAGACGGGCAGATCGTCGTTCTTTCCGCTCTCGATAACCTGATCAAAGGTGCAGCGGGTCAGGCAGTACAAAATATGAATATTATGTTTGGATTCGAGGAAACAAAAGGATTGAAGTAATGGGACTTGAAACAATTCAGGAATGTGACGGCGGTGTGACTGCTGCTCAAGGGTTCGTTGCCGGCGGATTGTACTGTGGTATACGAAAAGCAAAAAAAGATATCGCGCTTATTCAATCGGTAAAACCCGCATGTACTGCCGGTGTATTTACATTGAACAAAGTTATGGCAGCGCCGCTGCTGGTGGACAAGGTGCAGCTTCAAAAATCGAATCTATGTTCTGCCATCGTTGTGAACAGCGGCAACGCCAATGCATGTACAGGTGAGCAGGGAATGAAGGATGCATGGGCAATGGTTGACATGACGGCGAAGACTCTTCATCTGCCGCGAGAACACGTGCTTGTTTCTTCTACCGGAGTGATCGGACAATATCTCCCAATAGAAAAAATCACAGAAGGAATTCGTGAGCTTTCTGTAAAACTTTCTACGAATGGAAACAAAGATGCCGCTGAAGCGATTATGACAACGGATCTTTTTTCGAAAGAGTGTGCCGTTCGTTTCACATGCGGTTCATCTTTTATCACGATGGGCGGTATGGCGAAAGGGTCAGGAATGATTGCACCAAATATGGCTACCATGCTGGCATTTGTCACGACTGATGCTGCAATTGCACCTTCGGCTCTGCAAGCAGCTCTGAATGCTGCGAACAGTCATTCTTTTAACTGTATTTCTGTCGATGGGGATATGAGCACGAATGATATGGTGCTCGTGCTTGCCAATGGTTTGGCAAAGAATGAAGAAATTCGGCAAAACACTCCTGCATTCCTGCAATTTTCGACTGCTTTGGAATATGTTCTCATCAAACTTGCCAAAATGATTGTTCGCGATGGCGAAGGCGCGACGAAATTTGTGGAGATTTCCGTCCAAGGCGCACGAAGCGAAGAAGAAGCATTGCAAGCGGCACGCTCAGTAGCAAATTCTAATTTAGTTAAAACCGCACTTCACGGTGCAGATGCCAATTGGGGACGTATTCTTGCCGCTGTCGGGTACTCTGGAATTGAATTTGACCCGGCGAACGTACTGATTAGTTTTAACGGTCTGCCAGTCTTCCAGCCAAATTATGAAATTGTTCTCGACGAAGTGAAAGCAAAAGCTGCACTATCACAGGAAAACATAACTGTCCTGATCGATCTGAATCAAGGTTCTGCTGAAGCGCGTTTCTGGACATGCGATCTGACAAAAGATTATGTGAATATTAATGCAAGTTATAGATCGTAGAGAAACAGAATACAGAAGTGAGAAGATAGAAATAATTTGTCGATTACAGAATACGAGAGCTGAAATAAAATGCATATTCTGAGTGTAAAATACTCTAATCTATAAACTGACAACTGATAGTCGAACACCAACATGATCAATACTCAAACAAAAGAAGAAGTCCTCATTAAGGCGTTACCATACATCCAAACGTACGAAGGTAAAACATTCGTCATCAAGTACGGCGGTGCGGCAATGAGAGATGAGCGTTTGAAAGTAACATTCGCTCAGGATGTAACGATTCTGCGAAAAATCGGCATCAATATCATCATTGTCCATGGCGGCGGAAAAGATATTACCGACCTTGCGGCTGCATTGAATATTGAATCGCGATTTGTCGATGGCCAACGTTATACCGATGAACACATGATGGATGTGGTGCTGATGGTGCTTGCCGGCAAACTGAATAAAGAAATAGTGAATCTCATTAATTCGAACGGCGGAAATGCGATTGGATTGTGCGGTGTGGACAACGGATTGCTTAAGGCAAAGCGGAATTCAGAAAAAGACCTTGGTTTCGTGGGAGAGGTAAATTTTGTGAATGTATCTTTTCTCAACTTACTTCTCAATAACGGAATGATGCCGGTAATCGCCCCGCTTGCTGTAGGAGAGGACACTAAAATTCTTAATATTAATGCCGACCTCGCAGCGGGTGCTATTGCAGCGGAATTGAAAGCGGAAAAACTGGTATACCTGAGCGATATAGAAGGGGTGCTTGTAGATCAAAAGCTTATTTCCTCGCTCACGCATTCGGAAGCAGAATTGCTTGTCGAACGTGGTGCTATTCACGGCGGAATGATTCCGAAAGTACGCTCAGCGTTCTCAACACTCAATCGCGGTGTTCGCAAGGTTCACATCATCGACGGGCGTATGAAGCATTCCCTGCTGCTTGAAATTTTTACTGACGAAGGAATTGGAACCCAAATGATACATGAATCATAAGGGAGATATCAATGGAAAAACAGCGACGCCACCTAGCGATTAAACAAATCATTGCCAACCGTACTATTAACACACAAAGCGAGTTGGCATCGGCTATGCGGAAAGAAGGATTTAAAACAACTCAGGCGACGCTCTCGCGTGATATGAAGGAGCTGGGTATTGCATGGGTGTACACTCCGAGCGGTGCAAAGTACATGCTCAATCCGGAGCAGGAAGAAGAGCGACTGACAACACTTATCGGAATGGAAATCGAAAATATTGAAGCGAATGAAACCGTAGTAGTTGTCAAGACACTTCCCGGTCGTGCACAAGGGGTTGCAGAAATCATCGATCATCTTCGGTTGCCGTCTGTGCTTGGTACCCTTGCCGGTGATAATACCGTGTTTATTTTACCGCGCTCAACCAAGAATATCAAAACAACTATTCAAGCGCTGCGCGATGTGTTCGCAAAGACAAAACAACGATAACCGTTTTTGCCATAGACAGTTTCAGAGAAATAGACTTGTATGCATGTTGATACAATTGACATTGCGCATCCTCCGCTGAAGTCTAATGATGCTGAACAGATGTTGGAAAATGAACTGCAAAGCGCCCGCTTATCAAAAGAAGGACGTGTGTTGAAAGTGATCCATGGTTACGGAAGTCAAGAACGGCCCGGTGTATTAAAGGATGTTGTTCGCAATTGGGCATATCGAAACCGAGCAAAACTGTTAGCGGTTATTCCCGGAGAGGACTATCACATGTTTGATCCGAAGACAATCGAAATGCGGAAGGCATGCGGACAGATGTTCGATTCCGATCTTGGAGCGAATAATCCCGGTATTACCTTGATTTGGATTAAATAAACGGATAAGGAATCGAATTGAAAAACTTTCAGAAAAGAAAGAAATCAATAATGAGAATTGTAAAAAATAACTCTTAGGAGAATAAACGTGAAGAAGGAACGTATTGCCGTCGCATATTCCGGCGGTCTTGATACTTCAGTCATTGTAAAATGGCTGCAGGAAAAATATAACGCAGAAATTATTACTGTTACAGGAAATCTGGGACAGAAAAAAGAACTTATCGGTGTAAAAGAAAAAGCACTGAAGACCGGTGCAAAGAAAGCTTACGTTCAGGATCTTCGCAAGGAATTTGTGGAAGAGTACATCTATCCTGCACTCAAAGCCGGTGCATTATACGAATATAACTATCCGATGGCAACAGCCATCGGACGCCCCTTGCTTGCGAAATCTTTAGTAGAAGTTGCCTTGAAAGAAAGATGCACGGCAGTTGCACACGGTTGTACAGGAAAAGGAAACGATCAAGTCCGCTTTGAAGTCGCTGTGGCGGCGCTTGCTCCGGAGTTGAAAGTACTAGCTCCTGTCCGCGAGTGGGAATTCAAATCGCGCGAAGAAGAGATTGCCTATTGTGAAAAGCATGGTATTCCGGTTTCTGCAACGAAGAAGAATCCGTACTCCATTGATGAAAATCTCTGGGGCACTGCCATCGAATGCGGGGTGTTGGAAGATCCGATGGTCGAGCCGCCTGCCGATGCGTACCAACGTACCGTACCGCCCAATCTCGCTCCGGATGAATCGACGTGCGTAATGATTGAGTTTCAAAATGGTATTCCTATTGGGTTAAATGACAAAAAAATGACCGGTGTACAGCTGATCGATCGTCTCAATGACATTGGCGGTGCAAACGGTATCGGCAGGCTTGATCTTATCGAAAACCGATTGGTTGGAATCAAATCGCGCGAGGTGTACGAAGCACCGGCTGCAACTATTCTCCATTTTGCGCATCGCGAGCTTGAACGTCTTGTGCTCGATAAGGATACCTCACACTTTAAAGCGAAACTTGCTGCCGATTATGCCGATATGATTTATAATGGCATGTGGTTTACACCTTTGCGTGTCGCTATGAATGCATTTGTGAATGAAACGCAGAAAGTCGTTTCAGGTTTGGTGAAAGTAAAACTCTATAAAGGAAACCTCGACATAGCCGGGCGCACATCGCCATCTTCGCTGTATGACACAAAATTAGCGACATATACAGAAGAGGATTCGTTCGATCACAAAGCGAGCGTTGGCTTCATTAAAATCTACGGTTTACCGGTGAAGACGTTTTATTCGGTGAACAGGCACTTGCTCAAAAAGAAAAAGAAATAGCTCAAGAAGTAAGTTCTTTACTGTTGAAAGCCATTCTATATTATCGAGTGGCTTTTCATATTTTAGGTTTTACGCTTGAATTTCATCTTATTTCTTGATTGATTATTACTAGATGTAAACCTCATACTTAGAAAGTCTCATGGTTCGTTCAATCATTTTTCTTCTCCTCTTTGCATCAAGTGCAGCCGCGCAGGTAAATGTTGATCCAGTTCGTCCACAAATGCCGGATTCACTTTTCCTGCAGGTACAAATTCCTAACAAAGATACAATTCGGACATTTTCATCGCATTTACGAATTGCTGCTTGCACTCGTCCGGAAGCGACAGCGTTTCTCAATGGCAAGCAGACAAAAGTCTATCCCAGCGGTGCATTTGTCGGACTTGTGAATGTGAATATCGGTATTACCAATCTTCGATGTACGGTAGTGTCAACAAAAGGCGATTCGCTCTGGAAGGAGTTCGTTATTCTACGTCCGGAACCGATGAAGAATTCATCGCATGATACGCTCGTTATCGAAGAAGCGATGATGGAACCCTCACAGGACATGTGGCTGATGACGGGTGATGTACTGGAAATGAGATTTAAGGGGAGCCCCGGATGGGAGGCTACGTGTGATATTCCAGGAATCAAATCGGATATTCCAATGTATGAACAACTTCCAAAAGAAGCAGATGGGTTTTCTGGCGTTTATATCGGCCATTACAAAATCAAACCCGATGATGAAATCCATGAAGTGCCGATTGTCTTCAGATTAAAAAAAAGTTTTTGGAGTAGAGAAAAAGTTTTTTCCAAAGCAAAGATTTCTTTTCTTCCCGGTGAAACGCTTCGAGTTGCCGAAGTCACAGGGAATCGCCCATTTCTCAATACTGGACTTGGGGGAGACCGTCTCGGCGGATCAAAACTTGGCTTCCTTCAAGCCAGTGTAAGATTGGCCGTAACAGGAAAAATTGGCTCTCAGTATCGTATTCGCTTGTCAGAGACAATGAATGCATGGCTTCCGGAGGAATTTGCAAAACTCTTGCCACCTGATACGCCACTGCCGCGTTCTCTTGCGGGAGCTATCTCTGTGACCGGATATAATTCGGAAGATCTTGTCACGCTCGTGCTCTCTGAAAAGTTGCCTTATACCAGTGAACAGTTGATAACTCCCAATGCAATTGCTGTTGATGTCTATGGAGCAACATCCAATACCAGTTGGATCTCACAGAATATTCCTGAACAAGGAATTGAAAGTATTACCTGGAATCAGATTACAACGAATCAATACCGGATGATCATCACTCTTCAACATCCGCATTGGGGATACGATATCGACTATGCAGGAAATGTACTGCGTATCAAGATTCGACGGCCGCCAGCGACACTTTCTCGCGATTCTCTCTTGGCAGGACTCACAATCGCTCTCGATGCAGGACATGGCGGTGAGATGAAAGGAGCGGTTGGCGCTACCGGTGCACTTGAGAAAGATGCAGCTATTTCGATGGTGCGCCATCTTGAATCCATTCTCAAATTGAAAGGTGCCAAGATCGTGCTAACGCGAAGAGAAAACGAAGGGCCAACTATGGCAGATCGAATCGATAAAATAATACATTCAGGGGCTCAACTTCTTGTAAGTATTCACTGCAACTCTGCAGGCGAAGCTTCGGATCCGCTTGCAATCTGTGGTGTCAGCACGTACTACCGGCCTATCGGTTTTAAGCCGCTTGCCGATATTGTCTATACCAAGATGCTTTCTCTCGGACTTCAACAATTTGGCATTGTTGGAAGCTTTAATTTTATGCTCAACTCACTCACACAAATGCCTAATGTCCTTGTAGAAACAGCTTTTCTCTCAAATCCCGAAGATGAAATGCTCTTATTGGATGATGGATTTCGGAAAAAAGTAGCAGAGCAAATTGCGGCAGGATTAGAGGAGTTTGTTAGAAATAATTCTAGAGTGAAGGCAGGTAACTGAGAAGAAGAAAAGTTATCTATATTTCAGCAATCTTTCGTTGTTCGCTATTCTCAATACACGTTGCTCTCTCTGCTAAATATGAGTAAATTAAAATAAGAATAAGCTGTACTTCGACCATGATCACATTGGACAACCATTATGGCATCGCAAACACTCTGGGGCGGGCGGTTCAAAGAACCTCTCGCTGAAATTGCATTGAAGTTTTCTTCTTCCATTGAATTTGATAAACTTTTGTACGAAGAAGATATTGCAGGAAGTATCGCCCATGTTGAAATGCTTGCTGCATGTAAGATCCTTGCTGCATCAGAGGGACGGCGCATTCGCACGGCACTGAAAGCGATCCAGAAAGAAATTGAGACTGGGAAATTCACATTGACGTCAGAATATGAAGATGTACACTCGGCAATTGAACAACGGCTGACGCAGAAAATCGGTGCGCTTGGCGGAAAACTCCACACGGCCCGCAGCCGCAACGATCAGATTGTGCTTGATGAACGATTGTTTCTCCGCACTGCTATTCGTGAAATCAGCAAACTCGTCATCAATCTTCAACGTGTGCTGCTCTACAAAACAGAAAAGAATTATGGCGTTTTGATGCCGGGCTACACACACACACAGCGTGCACAAGCCATTATGTTGTCGCATCACCTGCTGGCGTATATTAGCATGTTAGAGCGCGATTATGAGCGTTTGCAGGATTGTAGCAGGCGTTTGAATAAATCTCCTCTTGGCGCTGCGGCGTTTGCCGGGACACCATTCCCGATCAGCCGTGCACAGGTCGCAAAGAAATTAGGTTTCGATGGCATTGTGGAAAATAGTATCGATGCTGTGAGCGATAGGGATTTCATCCTTGAATTCATCTCTGCATGCAGTTTGATGATGATGCACCTGAGCCGTTGTGCTGAAGAACTTGTGCTTTGGACCACAAAAGAATTTTCCTTCGCCCACATAAGCGACTCTTATACGACTGGCAGCAGTATTATGCCGCAGAAAAAAAACCCAGATATGGCGGAACTTGTCCGCGGTAAAACAGGGCGTGTGTATGGCGCATTGATGAATCTTCTTACGACGATGAAAGGGCTGCCGCTCGCATACAACCGTGATATGCAGGAAGACAAACAACCGATGTTTGATGTCGTGAAGACAGTGCGAGAGTCTCTTTTTATCCTTGCGCATGTCTTAGTTCATACGACGTTCGACAAATATCACATGGAAGAAGAACTTCGCACGGATTTTCTCACGGCAACGGATATGGCTGACTACCTTGTCACCAAAGGCATTCCTTTCCGTGAGGCACATGCCATTACAGGCGAGATTGTGCAATATTGCGTAACGCGTAAAATGTATTTTGGCAATCTGGATCTCGGTACACTAAGGGAATTCTCGTTGAAGTTCGAGCCGGATATTTTTGATTTTATTTTACCCCAGACAAGCGTTGCACGCAAGCAATCGACAGGCAGTACAAGTCCGCAGGAAGTGAAAAAACAAATTGTGCATTGGACCCGAGTATTGAGTAAACGACGAGTTTAACGTCGTCCATGCGCTAATTATGAAAAAGCCGTCTTAGTACCTCCAGACGGCTTTTGCTTTTTCTATGCAGCAAGACAATTGTTCTATTCTATGTTCTATGTTTACCTACCAGTTATATTGGATGGTGTACGTAATTATTTTCTCTTCATCTTTCTTGAGTTTTATAGGGAATTTGATGGTTGACTGGTCAACTTTTTCCCATGAAGCGCTGCTTTTTGTAATATCCCATTCATTCCATCGCCAAGGATGTTCATAGACAAGAACTTCAACCGGTTCTGATTTGTGATTTCGTACTTTTATTTCAAATGTCTCATCAACAATGTGGCCAGAAACTACAACACGAAAGTCTTTCTGCGCTCGTTCGCCGACAATGTCAAATGCGTTTCCGAGATAAAGTTTAATTTCTTCATCTTTTGGCGTGTGGTCGATTTCATCTTCACCGACGAATTGTTCTTTGCTGTCATCATCTCGTTTATAGACTCGTACTTTGCCCTTCGGCAATGCAATGCCAAGTCCGGCTTTCTCTTCGTTCTTGAATGTCACAAAAACACCGACTTTTTTGTTCGATTCCTGGCCGAAACTTCCTTGTGCACGATAGGAATAGTTATTATACCAGTACCGCCATTGATCAGAAAGTCCATCATAGATAAAGACCTTTTTGGAAAGGACATTCTTTGCAGAAGTTAGTTCGATCTGTTTTGTTTCATTATTCCCAAGATCGGTTTTACGCTGGAGTGAGTAGAGTTTGTATTCAAAAAGTTCTTTCTGTTGGAATTGTGGTGCGGCCGCTGCTTCGTCCATCATCCGCATGGATTTTCCCAATGCGTACCCTGCCTGCTGTTCCTTTACAAGATTCACATCGCCTGCAACCAATTTTAATCCTGTGTTTTTAAACGTCGTGCCGGAATTGTTTGTGATTGTCACCCAGCCTGTCAGGTCGATCTCTGTATCTTTAGAATTGAGTAACGCGACGTAATTACAGCTCCATGTCAATTGATTGGCAAGGTAACTAATTTCCATCTTGTGCTGGCCTGCTTTTGTGGTATTGACAAGCCATTCAAGTTGAGGTTTCAGGATTAATCCCTCCGGCAAACTAGGAAGAATAAGCTGACCCACAGGACCGATTTCGATCTTCCCGTTAATCTCTGCAATCATTTGCCCGATTGCATAGTACGGCGTACCTCCACCATATGGATTATATCCTGGTTGAGGCTGCCATCCGGTAGCAAGAAGTTTTCCTTTGATAGTGTAATCCTTTTTCGACTCATTGTCTGTTCTCGTAAATTCTACTTCTTTGCCGATATATTTTTCTAATAACTTGGCTTGGTGGACAAGGTCGTACTGGTAGTTTTGTTCAAGAACTTTCACTGCTTCCGGATCGGTGAGACTTGAAAAGTGCAGTGACGTGCCGTCGATAGTGGCAGGAATATCCGGAATAACGACATGGTTCAATCCCTTCACCAAATCGATTGTGCGTTCCTCACGAACGAGTGCAAGATTAACATTATAAATAGTGAGGTCGACTGATTGGCGATCACTTGCCGGTGTGGTAGGCTGTGCTGAAGTTTCAAATAAACCACTTACCATCAAACAAATGAGCGTGAACAATAATCCGATGAATTTTTTCATACCAAACTCCTTTCATTCATGGTTAAAGGACTCCATGAGTTAATATGATGGAATTCAAAAAGGTAAATGAATCTTTCAACGAAATTTTATTTTGTAAATGCAGTTTTTCGTTCTAACATTTTGTCCCACAACTTTATTAACAATGGAGCCATAGCAAGTGCAAGGAAGGCAACTGCAATACCCACCACTGCGTCAGTTACATAATGATAGCGGCAGTAGAATGTAGAAATGTACAGTGAGAGTATGATTGGTGACAAAATCCAGAACGATGGGCGATGATATCGATATGCCATGATCCACATAATTGTCGCTGCGGCTGTATGCGGACTGGGAATCGATCCACCCGCAAAATGCAGATACTTCCGCATGCACTCACCAAGAAATGTCCAGACCCAGCCGTCTAATGGAACCGTGTATAGTTGTTTGATGTAATACATCGGGCTGGCGACAGGAAAAAGGATGAAGCCAATATCACAAAGGACATTGGTAAAGCCGAGCGTGAAGAAGTAATCCTCCATCGCCAGTTCGCCGCGCAAATAATAAATGATTCCGCAAAGCACAGGATACATAGGAACATAGATCACGTAAGAGAACATCATCCATTCCGTGAGAGGTTTAGAGATGAAGTCTTCAAGCCATAAAGTTGGTTGTACACCGAAAACCCATTGTTCGAAATCGGTAACATAATAATCCATCCATTCACCATGAATCAGCAATTGGAATTTATCAACGGCACCGAAAAGATATGCATACGTAAGTGTGACAGCTGCAACACGTAGAAAGAACCGCCAGAATTTCTTCGAAGTTTTCTCGCTCAAGCGGTTGAACAGAATGTATGCAATTGCAACGGCAATGTTTTTCAGGACTATCATCCACCATCCTTCAATCCGGTTGAAGAAGATAATGGCAAGTAAACTGAAGAAGGCAAGCGTTGTAAGAATTAATCCGTCTGTTGCACCAAGTTGCAATGAACCGATTGTGATTTTTTTATTTGTCATAGCATTCTATATTTTTAGATATTTTCCGAAGGATTCCTAAATCATTTCGAGAGGACCTTCAGAACGGTTTCTTTTAGCTAAAGCAAATGAAATAATCCAACGATATACCAAGAAGCCAATGTGTTGTGATTGCAGGCCAGATTGATTTAGAGCGAAACACTAATATTCCCCACACCAACCCACCGAGAATAGAACTGTATATTTCACTATCCGGTTTGCCAATATGTACAATGCATGAAAGGGCGACCTGTACCAAAATAGCGCCCCAAATACCGAACCGTGGTGTCAATCCGGTCTGTATAAAACCACGGAAGAATAGCTCCCAGCTGATGTAAAATATAAGATAGGCACAAGCGTGCATGATGAATAGCTGTATCGAATCGCCTGCACCTTTGTACAGTGGATACTCTGCAATATATTGCGGATCTTTAGATGATGGATAGGAGAGTCCAACCATTACTGCCCCGACAACAAGTGCTGCCGGGACCCAAAATTTCCAATCACCAACTTGCAATCCATAATCAACAAGCGATTCCTTGAACACTAATTTCACAAAAGCGATAGAAGATACACCTAGTAAAATAAAGGCAGAGAAATAATTATACCACTCTGCTGTCATTGCAGTATTATTGAATAAAACGAACGTTCCACTAAGATGAGTAAGATAAAACGATTTAGTGCCGTAATACTTCCATGTCGTCAGGACAATCGGTGCGAGGAGGAGAATGAATGCTGGTTTTTTATTCTCTTTGGAAAAAAGGCCGGGAAGAGAAAAGAAGTCTTCGAATCTGTTCATGATTATTTCTTTTTAAGTTGACGTTGTTGGAGAATCCATTCGTATGTTAAACGAATTCCTTCTTTGAGTGGCGTGAATACATAACCAAGTTCTTGCTCGGCTTTTGCACATGAGTATGCCCAATCTTGCAAAAATGTTTCTACCCAGCCGGTCGTTATCTGTGGATAACGACCGAATGTATTGGCTGCAAATTTTTGGATACTGCCGTACGCAAGTCCTGCTTTGGGCGGAAGATTCACTTGAAAATGCTTCTTGCCGCTGACTTCATCCACCAATTCGAAGAAACGTTTCAATGATGCATTCTCTCCGCCAATGATATACCGCTCGCCGATGCGTCCTTTTTCCATTGCAAGAATGTGCCCGTGCACCAGATCGTCGACCAACACATAATTTCCGATGTTGATGCCGCGGTTTAGGAGAATCGGTACTTGACCTCGGTCGTATTGATCAATCATTAAGCTTACAGAGTTACCCTCAGTCAGTTTCCCGGGGCCGTACACACGCGTGGGGTTCACAATAACAACAGGAAATCCTTCCGCGGCAAACTTGATTGCCTCTTGCTCTGCGAGAGCTTTCGTTTCTTCATATTCTGTATAATATTTTTTAGTAACCCGCGGTATTTTTTCATCGCCGATAACCCCAAGCGATGTTGGTCCAAATGTAACGATTGTCGATGTCCATATAACGCGTTGAACTCCCGTCTGTCTTGCTCCTTCGAAAACATTCCGCATGCCGATGATATTATGATCATAGAAAATTTTTTGATCAGGCGCCCAATTTTTCGCATACGCTGCAAGATGAAAGACGTGTGTACAATCTTTCATCCCTGCAATAAGCGAATCACGATTCATGATATCACCCTGCACCAGCGTAATACGTTCATGATCAAGTCCTTCGTGGTTGCTTTTTGCGCGTGTCAGTGCATGAACTGTGTGTCCTTGTCGGATAAGTTCGTTCACAAGCTTTGTGCCGATAAAGCCCGTTGCACCGGTTACAAAAATAGTTGTCGGGTTCATAGTATTAATAAGAGCGTAGAGTAATCCGTCCTAGGGGTGATGAATTCATCATCCGATGAAAATCGATATTCAAGTTGTGAGCAAGGTAGAAAAAAATGAGTCAAGAGACAATAAAGAATTTTAAATTTTGTTCAATTGAGAGAACATTGTTCTTGTGGGAGTTATCATCGTAACAAAAATAAATCCTGTACCTTTCATTATACAGATAATTCTTCGCTTGCTTGCACTGATTCCGAAACTTCTTTTTTCCGCAAGCCTTGCATTATTATCAAGTTCAAGTGATCTTTTAATGCATTCTTCCTATGCATAAAACACTTGCAATTGAATATTCCATATAATATAATGAATCGTTCGCCTATTTACTTATCCAAGGAGTGTGTATGAAATACGTAATTCTCTATATTCTCGCGTTTTCATTCATTTCATGTCAAGAAATCGTTAACACGCCGCCGCCTACATATGTTTTGAAACAGAATTATCCTAATCCTTTTACCGATACAACTAGGATCATCTACGGCGTTCCTTTTGTTGGAGCAAATGCTACAGGACCGCACGTACGCCTCGTTATAAAAGATCGATTTAATTATACAGAAGCCACCCTTATTGAGACTTACAATCATCCGGCGGGGACGGATACTGTGATATGGAACGGCCGCGGAGCAAATTATCAAAAAGTTCCTGCAGGTATATATTACATCGAACTTCAACAATTAACTGAGGGTAATGTGTATGTTCAAGGCCGCCAAGTCGCACTAAAACAATAGGGAATCCGTAATGAAAACAATTCTCATTTTTTTCTCTTTGGTAATGCTTCTATCATCATTGCAAGCACAAGAGAGCACCTCATCTTCCGCTCTTTTAAAATATAAACTTTCATTCAGTTACGGAGTTTATGCTATCAATCCGATTGATATAAATGACCATATATCAACATCAAATGATGTATTTGGAAGTACAACAAGAACCATAAAATCGATTCCTGAAATTGCGGCAACATTTTCTGTGCGTCCGCTGCAAGACAATCAAATTCTTTTGCTTCGCGCCGGATATATGTCGATCCAGCGCTCCTTTCAAGTTTCAATTCCGGAAACACAAAATAGTCCAGTGGCAACAGCATATACTTCAGGCACTATTAAGGAAAGCTATATTACATATCCCCTTTCTATCGGTGTCGGACTTGCATCGACTACATTTGATTCACAAATTCAAATAGAATTTATTTATGGGTTGGGGTATATGAACGAAGAAACATCCTATACATCTTCAACAGGTAAAGGAACATCCTATTCAAGGTCATTCTCCAGCCCAGCGTACGGTTTTAGGGTTGCGGGACAAACAACAGTCCGATTTTCAGACAAAATCGGTCTAACACTTGAACTTGGGTATCGCGGACTTGCTTTCGATGAGTATGAAGATGACGCTTCTTCACAACCTGCAAATATTAAGTTTTCGTTTTCCGGCCTGAATGGCTCGGCCGGATTGTCGATTATTTTTTAACTTAACTTCTGCTGGGTTAGTATTTCTTCTACAGACAACTACTGCTACTTCACCATGTAGTGCATCTGTGTCAGTTTTTCCGTGACACGTACACGATGATCTCCCTGTATTTCGATCTTTCCTTCCTTAATTGTTCCTCCGGCTCCGCAGTATTGTTTTAATATCCTGCCGATTTCATCCATTGTTGCCGGATTATGCCGCAAGCCGCTTATGAGGGTAACACTTTTTCCTTTTCTTCCATGCGTATCCAGCAAAACATGAACAGTGTTACCTTTTCCATCGTGTTGGCCCTTGGGAAGGGCAACAATAAACGGCTGCGACTCGATGAGCTGCTTTAAATCGGAGAGAGAGTGATATTTCTTTTGATGTTCCATGTGCAAACCTCTACTCACTTTTGAGATGGGGAACATTCCCAAGAGTTGTTTCATTTTTGTGGAGAACTTTAATCAAAGATATGTCCTTTTTTAAATCGGCGTACACTGATATAATTGATAATTGCTGCCATGCCGAATAAAATTCCGAGATGCGGCAGGATGGAAACAAGTCCAACATCCCTCCATAATACTTCAAGAAATCCGTCCATCGACCAGTATACGACTGTCAATTTACTAATAAATTGAATAGTTGCAGGCATGAAATTAATTGGGAACCATGCTCCTCCAATTGAACTCATACTTAGGATAAAAAGAGTACCCAAGCCCTGAGCTTGCTGCCGTGTTTGTGAGAATGCAGCAAGCAGCATCCCAAATGCTGTGCATGCTGTTGATGCGGCAATAATAATCAATATAAGATTGAAGAAATTAGAGAAGATGTCTATTTGAAACATAAACCAACCGGAAAGAAACATAAAGAGCAATTGAATAATGCCAAGTGACATATTGAAGAGGTACTTGCTCCAGAGGATATGCACTCGTGAAACCGGAGAAGTCAACAGCCTGAGAAGAACACCCGACTTTCTATCTTCAAACAGCGATGACGACGAAGCGGTCAATGTAAACAATAAAAATGTCATCGCCCAGCCGCCTACACTTCTCGTTGCCCACGGGTTTTTCACTTCTTTGCCGACAAGCTGATGACTTTCAATACGGACGACATTTTTGAAGAAGTCAACACCACTTTTGGCGGAATCACTATGAGTGATTTTCAAGTCGGATAGTTTTGGATGCAAAATGAGATTCGTATCAACGTGAAAATATTTATGGACAATGGAAGCCATATTGTGATTGAATGCGATTCCAGATTGTATTCCTAAAAACCGTTCAGCTTGTCGGAGACCACTTTGCATAATAATCGTGGGGAACTGACTGAATACTACTTGCTGGATCAATCCCTGTATTGTCTGCATCTCAACGTCGTTCTTCGGATCATAATAAAATTTTACATGGAGCCCCATGGATGTGTCCGCAAATGCATCGGGAGGCAGAATAAGCGCTGCAGAAGCTTTTCCGTTGCGGATATAATCCTGAATAGAAAGAGTATCAAAGGAGAGTACTTTTCCCGAATCATCCGTGAAAGATTTAATGATTAGAAAGCTTTTCATTGTATCAAGCGAGGATTCAATGCTCTTTGCGATTGGAGCTGAACTTTGATTCAACACGGCGAGACGGATTCCATTTGGGCCAGAACTTGATCCGCCGAAGATCGAACCAAAAATGGTCATCAGTACCAATGGAACGATGAATGTCAATAAGACGGAGACCTTGTCATTCCAGAAAAGGCGGTACGAGTTCTTGAACAATCGAAATACTTGTTTCAATCGCGTAACCTCCTTCCTGTCAACTGGAGAAACAATGCTTCTAGTGTCGGTCGATGTAATTCAACCCAAGAATATTGTATTCCTTGGTTTTCTAAATCAGTAAAAAATTTGGATAATATAAATCCATTTGCCGGTTTTAACTCGAAATAATTGTCCTCTTCAAGTAATATGCCAAATTTTTCAAAAACTTTTTTGTTCTTAACAGTCAACGGGTTTTTGTTTATGGTGATTGTTTCTTCATAGGTAAGTTGTTCCAACAATGTGTCAGTCGATCCTAATGCAATGATCTTTCCGTGATCGATAATACCGATGCGGCTGCAAAGCCGTTCAGCTTCTTCCATATAATGCGTCGTGTAAATGATTGTCTTTCCTTGTTTGTTGAGGGAAGTGAGAAAATCAAAGATTGCATTGCGGGATTGCGGGTCGACACCGACAGTTGGTTCGTCGCAAAGCAGCACGTTCGGATCGTGCAGCAAACTCGCAATAATATTCAATCGCCGCTTCATACCTCCAGAGAATGTTTTTACTTTATCCTTGCGTCTCTCATAGAGCTCGACCGCATGGAGTCGGTTTTCAATGCGTTTCTTGAGAAGTTTACGGGGAATATCAAACATTCGTCCGAAGACTTCCAGATTTTCCTGTGCAGTGAGTTCATCATAGAGCGCAAGAGACTGGGGGACAAACCCGATTTTCTTTCTGACCTCCAAAGAATCTTGTGTTACTTTGTCGTTATCGATGGTGATGGTACCGCTATCCGTATTGAGGTATCCAACGAGCAAATTCATGAGTGTGGTCTTACCTGCGCCGTTGGGCCCTAGTAAACCGAAAAACTCCTGCTGTCGTACTTCCAGCGTAACCGCATCCAAAGCCACAATGGTTGTGTATTTCTTAGTAATCTGTTGAATGTTTATCATTGCCATTGAAATGAACTCCCTTTTGATAGATTGCAATGTGGGATTTCAAAAAAAGTGAAACAAGTGGTTCTCTGAACCTCAATCAGTTTACGAGGGCTTTTCATTAATGTTACGCTGATAATTTCTTTGACACACCTTTAGATGAGAAGGCACTCTTTTCCCGTGACTTTCCAAACTAAACTATTTTAATCCGCGTTTCTTTTTCTCTAGGATGACCAGAACATCCACCGGCGCAGCGCAGACAGGACATACGTAGTGCCGCGTGGTTTCATTGAAGTCGGGTTCATGTACCTGCTTGCAATTTGGACATCGTATCGAGAGTGGTTTTTCGTCATTCATTTTAGCCATTATGTTCCTTGATTAACGTGTTTTCTTTTTTTTCGACACAAGAGGAATATTCTCAACTGGCGTCTCTGGTCCAAGTAATATAGCGAGCCACCTCGTTTGTTCATGGTTCTCTAATGCAAATTTCAAAGTCATGGTGAATGGGATGCATAAAACCATACCGATCAGGCCAAGCAAATTACCCCAGAAAATTAATGAAAGAAATACAAC
>Ga0182021_10001923_pt1 | contig 24201 bp, 18 predicted proteins | sample 612E3MmetaG_FD_120493 | JGI IMG/M metagenome (GOLD analysis project Ga0182021, IMG submission 120493) | Permafrost microbial communities from Stordalen Mire, Sweden - 612E3M metaG (Illumina Assembly) | ecosystem: Environmental > Terrestrial > Soil > Wetlands > Permafrost | place: Sweden... | reverse complement strand
CTAAAATTTTCCTTGACAAGTGTTCATATGTTCACTATATTTTGAGTGAACAAAGGAACACTATCATGAAAAACGAACTTACAGACCGGCAAAGAGAAATTCTTGATTTCATTCAAGAATATTTAGGCATCAAAGGATTTCCACCAACCTTCCGAGAAATTGCAAAACATTTTAATATGGCAAGTACATTCGGAGTAAAGCGTCACATAGATGCACTTGTTAAAAAAGGATTTCTTTCTAATGAAAGCAAAACAAGCAGAACACTTTCAATACTAAACGATGGATTAAACAAATCCAAACAAGTTTTTGATAATCTAATTGACGTTCCTATTGTTGGAAGAGTTGCCGCCGGGCAGCCAATTTTAGCAGAAGAAAATATTGAAGGAAATTTATTGCTTGATGCTGCTATGATTAAAACAAAGACAGCGTGTTTTGGTCTCAAAGTCCGCGGCGACAGTATGATTAATGCCGGCATTTTTGAAGGAGATCTTGTAATTGTTTCTCCTCAGCAAAATGCTGTTAACGGAGATATTATAGTTGCACTACTTCATGATGAAGCAACAATGAAACGATTCATTGTAAATGAAAATATAATTTACCTCAAGCCGGAAAATGAACGGTACCAGCCAATAGAAGTTAATCAGCGTGAAGATTTTTCCATCATTGGTAAAGTAATTGGCGTTTTCAGAACTTATAATTGATTTGAAAGGAGAATAACATGAAATCATTTTTATTTATGAGAGCAATAGCTAACCGGAATAGAGTAAAATTTTTGTACAATTTTCAAGAAGTAATTTTGGAACCTTATTATATCAGTCGAAATAAAACCGGTAAGAAAGTTTTGTATGGGAAAATTGGTAATTCAAATGAAATTAAAATTTTCGAGTACGATAAGATGTGTAATATCAAAGTATTTGTTTATGAAAAATTTTCTCCTGTAATACCAATAATACCAAGCTTTAATTAAAAAATATGATACCGAAATTGAAAAGAGAAAAAGTTGATTATTTGATTGACCACTTGTGGCAACAAGGCTATTTAACGTTGAGCCGAAAGTTTGGTAAGTATTTACCTGCACCTCCAATGATTGGCCATTATGAAGTAGATGCTGTTGCAAAGTACAAAAAGAAAATTGCTATTGGATTAACCGTCTCGGAAGAAGAATTAAATGAACATTCTTTTTTAAGCAAACTTGATTTTCTTGCAAACTATAATGCACGCTTCCCTAAAAATAAAATTACTTTATTCCTCGGTGTTCTCAACAATTCTTTAGTTAAATTATCTCTTTTGATCTCATCACTTAATGAAGAAACTCAAAAACAGATAAAGATCGTTACTCTTCCTGATATTAAATCAAATTGAACATAATTTACTCTTGATGTATTAACCTTGACATTTACCCTCATGCGAACTATTTTTTCGGGCTAAAATTCGAGGGTAAAAAGTTAAGTTGGCAATAAAACTTAGCACGACCGACAAAAAATTAATCGAAGAAGTAAAAGCAAAAGGTAATATTCCTCAGCATATTGCAATAATAATGGACGGTAATGGAAGATGGGCTAAGAAACGCAATCTTCCACGTGTAGCCGGTCATAAAAGAGGAGTTGATTCTGTACGCGAAACCATTGAGACTTGCGTAGGGCTTGGTGTTAAGACTCTTACTCTTTATACTTTTTCTACTGAAAATTGGAAAAGACCTGAAGATGAAGTCTCTACTTTAATGCGTTTGATTGTAAAAAGTCTTCAAAATGAAACTGATGAACTGAACACCAATAACATTAGATTAACAACAATTGGAGATACTAAATCATTACCGGTAATTGTTCAAAAAGAATTACAAGCTGCTTTAGATAAAACTGCGGGCAATTCAAAAATGACATTAAATCTTGCTTTGAGTTACAGCGGAAGATGGGAACTTGTTGAGGCAGTTAAACATATAACCAATGCAGTGATTAAAGGAAAATTAAAAATTGATGAAATAAGTGAAGTTACAATCTCTCAATTTCTAACTACTTCCGGAATGCAAGACCCGGATTTAATGATAAGAAGCGGTGGTGAATTTAGAATAAGCAACTTTCTTTTGTGGCAAATTGCTTATTCGGAAATTTTTGTGTCCGATATTTTATGGCCTGAATTTCGATGTAAACATTTATTAGAAGCAGTAAAAGATTACCAGAAAAGAGAAAGAAGATTTGGATTAGTTAGCGAACAATTATTGACCAACTACAAAAAAGTTCAGAATGTTAAAACACACTCCAAGAAAGCAGCAAATACTTAGTCTAATTATTTTATTGATAATTTCATTAGTCCAAGTTAATGCTCAAGCCCAAAAGGTTAATTATAAAATCCTCGGCATTTCTGTCGTGGGAAATAAATCCGCCGATGCTTCTACTATTATTGCCAATACAGGATTAAAAATTGGTGATGAGATTAGTATTCCTGGTGATCAAACAAATAATGCAATAAAAAGACTCTGGAACTTGGGAATTTTTCAGAATGCAGAAATTATTATCGAAAAAAAAATTGATGACGGAGTTTTTCTACAAATAAAAGTGCAAGAGTATCCACGTCTTGAGAAATTTGTTTTGAAAGGTAACGACGAGTTAAGTGAAGATAATATCAACAAGAAAATTACTATTGTCCGCGGACAAACTTTAAAACCGCAAGAAATTGTTCGTTTAACAAATAAAATAAAATCTCTATATGAAGAGGATGGGTATTTAAATGCTACAATGACATCACACAATTATATTTTCTTTCGAGCAGATACTTCCGAAAAAGAGATTACTGTTACTTGGAGAGATGAGAAAGATCTTTCCAAGGAGCTGAAAACCAACTATGAAATTGATAAAACTTCATCTTTAAATTCTATAAACCGAGTTAAAGAGCGTACAATTGTATTGCTTGATATTAAAGAAGGCGATGAGATAAAAATTCAACATATTATTTTTAACGGTAATCAAGCTTTTGATGATGGAACTCTACGTGGTGAATTTGATGACACAAAAGAATCAGCTTGGTGGAAATTTTGGACCTCTCCAAAATTTAAGCGCGAAAAATTTGAAAAAGATAAAGAATTACTTACTAAGTTTTATAGAAAAAAGGGCTACCGAGATTTTGTTATTCTCCGTGATAGTCTCGTTTTTACCGAGGATAAAAAACATATTGATGTAATAGTTGATGTATATGAAGGTGATCAATTTAAAGTTCGTAATGTAATTTGGGAGGGAAATTCGGTTTATCCCAGTGAAGAATTAAATGCAAGATTGGATTTCAAAAAAGGTGATATTTTTGATTACGAAAAATTCAATCAGAATTTACATTATAATGAAAAACAAACTGACGTATCATCAATTTATCAAGACAACGGATATCTTGGATTTCAGCTTGATGCTAAAGAAGAAAAATCTGCTAAAGATTCTGTTGATATTAGAATAAAAATTAACGAAGGAAACCGATTCAAAATTGGTAAAGTTGATATTACTGGGAATGACAAAACAAAAGATAAAGTAATACGCCGAGAGTTATATACGATCCCCGGAAGTTATTTCAGCCGCGGATATATTTTAAGAAGTATCCAACAACTTTCAAATCTTCAATACTTCAATGTTGAACAGCTTTATAAAACCGGAGTGGACTACCGCCCTACTAATGATAGTATAGTAAATATCATTTATAAGGTTGAAGAAAAATCAAGTGATTATCTGAATGCTTCTATTGGGTACAGCGGTGCATTTGGATTCAGCGGCGCAGTTGGTTTTACATTAACAAACTTCTCTATCGCCGAGCCATTTCAAATGGGTGGAGGACAAATATTAAATTTTAACTGGCAATTTGGCGTAGGAAATTTTTATAGAACTTTCTCTCTTGGATTTACTGAACCATGGTTTATGGATACACCAACATCACTCGGTTTTGATTTATTCGATACTAGACAAAGATATGTTTACGATCTGCAGCAGTCAGGTATAACTTTTAGAGCCGGAAGAAGATTAACCTGGCCGGATGATTTCTTTTATATTATGGGAACATTTCGATTTCAGTATAACGACGTAATTGATGGTGCCGGGTATTACCCAACAGGATTAACCAGACAATATACACTTGGGGTAAATATTTCTAGAACCGATATTGATAATCCCATCTTCCCTTCTCGAGGTTCAAAGTTTCTATTGAGCGGTGAATTAACCGGTGGACCGTTTTTGCCTGGAAATGTTGATTATTACAAATTTGATTTTAAATCCGAATGGTATAAATCAATTTTTAATTCCAATAGATTTGTACTTTACACTTCCGCTGAACTCGGTTATATTGGGGAGTTAAAAGACGGCACTCCTATACAACCGTTTGAATATTTCTATATGGGAGGCAGCGGATTAATAATTGCTACTACTTCTTTACGAGGTTATGAAGATAGAAGTTTAGGATTGAGAGACCCTGTTTCTGGTAATGTAAGAGGCAGTAGTGTGATGGCAAAATTTACTTCGGAATTTAGAGTGGCTTTAGCATTGGAACCGATTCCGATTTATTTGCTTGCTTTCGCAGAAGCAGGTAATGTTTATGTAGATATTAAACATACTGACTTATTCGATTTAAAACGCTCAGTTGGTGTGGGTGCAAGAATATTATTGAATCCGATTGGATTAATCGGTTTCGATTATGGTTATGGTTTTGACAGAAAAAGTGTTGATGGACAGGATCCTCAATGGATGTTCCATTTTCAATTTGGAAAAGGTTTTTAAAAACATTATTAAGAGGTTAACGTGAAAAAATCTATTTTATTTGTACTTATTATCTTTACTGTTTCTGCATTTGCACAGACACAACAAGCTCAAACAACAACATTAAAACTTGGCTGGGTTGATTCACAGATTATACTTGCTCAATTACCGGAAGCTATAAAAGCTAAAGCAGATCTAGAGGGCATGGTATCAAAATGGAGAAAAGATCTGGACAGTATGCAGACTGATTATCAAAAATTTCTAGCTGATAATCAAAAACAAGCCGAGACAATGAAAAAAGATGAACTACAAAAAGTTCAGCAGAAATTAGCAGAAAAAGAACAGAAATACACTCAGTATAATACAGCAAAATTTGCTCAACCAAATGGTGAACTTTATCAAAAACAAGAACAATTATTAAGCCCTGTTAAAGAAAAAATTTACAAAGCTATTGACGAAATCTCTAAAGATTTAGGGATGCAATTTGTTTTTGATAAAGCTTTAGACGGCGTTCTTGTAAAAGCTGATGCTGAATTTGATATTACTTACAAAGTTCTTGATTATCTTAAAAGAGGTAAAAAATAATTACCGGAAATAAATTATGAAAAAACTTGGATTAATTATATTCGTAATTCTATCGGTTGCATCATCTGCTAAACTTTACAGTCAACCAAAGATTGGTTATGTTGATAGTGATACAATTATGAAACAACTTTCTGAAGCTCAAGATGCACAGAAAAAACTTGATGCGATAATTAAAGATTGGCAGGATGGACTTTCCAAAATGGAAAAAGATTGGAAAACCAAGTATGATGATTACGACAAGCGGAAACTTATACTTAGCGAGCAAAAACGTGCTGAGATAGAAAAAGAATTAGTTGCTTTGGAAGATCAAACTTCCAAATACAGGCAGGATAAATTCGGTGTAAAAGGCGAACTCTTCCAGAAACAGGAAGAATTAATGAAGCCTATTCAGAATAGAATTTTTACTGCTATTCAACAAGTTGCAAAAGAAAATGATTACGATTTTATTTTTGATAGAAGCGGCGATATAATATTTCTCTATGCAAAAGAAGAATATGATGTTACTCAAAAAGTTATTGATAAACTTAAATGAGTTTTTATGAAGATAAAATTGAAAGAAGCCGCCGACCTAGTCGGCGGTGTTGTTATTGGCGATCCTCAAATTGAGTTAACAGGTATCGCTAAAATTGAAGAAGCAAAAAAAGGCGAATTAACTTTCCTCTACCTTTCTTCCTATGAAAAATTTTTAAATTCAACTGAAGCTTCGGCTGTTCTCATCTGTCCGGAATTCAAAAAAGTACGAACTGATATTAATTACATCGAAGTAAAAAACCCAAATGTTGCTCTTCAAAAAATTATTATAACATTCCTTCAACCCAAAATTAATCTTAAAGGAATTGATAAAACCGCATCAATACACGATTCTGTTAAGCTTGGTAAAAATGTTTCTGTTGGGAAAAACGTTGTTATTGAAGCCGGCGCGGCCATCGGTGATAATTCAATTATATATCATAATTCAGTTTTAATGGAGAATGTAAAAGTTGGTTCTAATTGTTTGATCTATCCGAATGTTTCGGTAAGAGAAAATTGTGTTATCGGGAACAACGTCATCATTCATTCAAATACAGTAATTGGTTCCGATGGTTTCGGATATATCCCTGATGAGAAAGGTGTTTACCAAAAGGTACCGCAAATTGGAAATGTTGTTCTTGAAGACGATGTTGAACTTGGTTCTAATGTTTCAATAGATCGAGCTGCATTAGGATCAACAACAATCAAAAAAGGTGTTAAGATTGATAATTTAGTACAGATCGCTCATAATGTTTCAGTTGGCGAAAACACAGCAATCGCTTCTCAAAGCGGAATTGCCGGCAGCACTACAATCGGTAAAAATTGTATTCTTGCCGGTCAAGTGGGAATTGTTGGTCACATCGAATTAACAGACAGAGTAATTGTTGGTGCGCAATCCGGCGTATCAAAATCAATAACAAAGCCCGGCAAGTACCGTGGCTCGCCTGCAGATGATATGGGAAAAATGCTAAAACTGGAAGCTCATGTTAGAAATGTACCTGTCTATGCAGAAAAAATTAAAAAGTTAGAAGAAAAAATCGCATCTTTGGAAGAGAAAATTTCTCAATTAATTTCAAAAGGTAACTGATGCTGGAACTCCAAAGAACTATTGCCAAACCGGTTTCTTTATCTGGTATTGGATTACATACCGGAACATCATGCAAAATGACTTTTGTACCGGCCCCGGAAAACAGCGGGATTAAATTTGTTAGAGTTGATCTTGGCGGAAGACCTGAGATTCCCGCTAACGCAGATTTTGTTGTTGATATATCTAGAGGAACAACACTCGGACTCGGTTCAGCAAAAGTATTTACAGTTGAACATGTACTTGCGGCAATCGTAGGGTTGCAAATAGATAATATCTCAATCGAATTAGATGGGATAGAACCGCCTATCGGCGACGGCAGTGCGGTGCCGTATGTTGAAAAACTTATTGAAGCCGGTTTCGTTAACCAAGAAGCTCCTAAAGATTATTTAGTGATAGACCAAACAGTAATGTATCACAATGAAGAAGAACAAGTAGATATAGTTGCTCTTCCGTTAAACAGTTATCGAATGACTGTGATGGTAGATTATCAAAATCCTGTTTTGGGAAGCCAGCACACCGGTTTGTTCGATTTAGAAAAAGAATTTGTTGCTGAATTTGCACCGGCTCGTACATTTAGTTTTTTAAGTGAAGTCGAAATGCTTGCCGATAAAGGATTGATAAAGGGCGGTAACATTGACAACGCTGTTGTAATAGTTGATCATAAAATTGATGAAGCCGGTTTGAAAAGACTTAAAGATAAACTTGGTTTGGCTAAAGATATTACGCTTAGTCATGAAGGATTTTTAAACAACAATAAACTTAGATTTAAAAATGAACCGGTCCGTCATAAACTTCTTGATCTTATGGGCGATCTTGCATTGATCGGGACACCAATCAAAGCTCAGATATTAGCTGCACGCCCAGGACATAAAGCCAATGTTGAATTCGCAAAAAAAATCAGAAGTCTTTATCAGCAGAAAAAACTCGTAAAAAAATATCAGTTTGTAAAAAAAGAAGGTGTCGTCTTAGATGTAAATGCTATTCAAAGAATTCTTCCGCATAGATATCCTTTCCTTATGGTAGATAAAATAGTCGAGCTTGAACTTGATAAAAAAGTTGTAGGAGTAAAATCTGTTACAGTAAATGAACCGTTTTTTCAAGGACACTTTCCAAGTCAATCAATCATGCCGGGTGTTTTAATTATTGAAGCGATGGCGCAGGTAAGCGGCATTCTTGTTTTAAACTCTTTTATGGATCCGGAAAATCACCTTGTAATGTTCATGAGTATAAACAATGCAAAATTCAGAAAACCGGTTGTGCCAGGAGATCAACTTTATCTTGAAGCCGAAGTGATGAGCAAGAAGAGCAAATACTTTTCGATCAAAGGTTCGGCTTACGTTAATAATGATCTTGTTGCAGAAGCAGAATTCATGGGCGCAATAGTTGATAAAGAAAATCAAAAAGAAAAATAATCAGAATATTCTATGACCAACATCCACCCCACCGCAATTGTAAGCTCAAAAGTTAAACTTGGTAATAATCTTATAGTTGGACCTTTCGCAATAATTTATGATGATGTTGAGATAGGAGATGATTGTGAGATCGGTCCTAATGCTGTTATTTATAATTATGCAAGGATTGGGAATAATGTAAAAATTTTTCAAGGTGCATCTGTTTCCAATCTTCCTCAAGATTTAAAATTCGATAAAGGAAAAACTATTCTATCAATTGATGACAATACAACAGTAAGAGAATTTGTTACTCTTCACCGCGGAACGCATGCAACAGAAATTACCAAGATCGGTAAAAATTGTTTGCTAATGGCTTATTCTCATATTGCACATGATTGTCACATTGGCGATAACTGTATTATAGCTAACGGAGTTCAACTTGCCGGACATGTTGAGATTGAAGATTCGGTGATTATAGGCGGACTTAGTGGTGTTCATCAATTTAGTAAGATCGGTAAACACGCAATGGTTGGCGGCGGTTCTATGGCTAATATGGATATCCCGCCATTTATAATGACATCCGGCTACCCGGCGCGGTACATGGGATTAAATATTGTTGGATTGAAACGCAGAGGATTTAAACACGAAGAAATTGAAGCAATAAAAGAAACTTACCGTTTGTATTATTCTACAGGAATAAATCCCGCGGAAGCGAAAGAAATAATTGCCGAAAAGTTTGGTGAAGAACCGAACGTAAAAAGTATTTTAGAATTTATGAGAAATTCTAAGCGCGGAATTATTCGTAAATGATCTGGCATTTCATAGATTCATCCGAGAACACCGGCAAGTTCAATATGAATTTTGATGTTGAACTTGCAAAAAATTGCAACCCTAACGAAGCATTTTTTCGAATTTATAGATGGAATCCTTACTGTATTTCTCTTGGTGCCAATCAAAGTTTCGATGACATTGATTTGAAGAAAACCGAAGCTGATGGAATCGATGTTGTAAAAAGACCAACCGGTGGAAGAGCTATATTACATGCAGAAGAACTTACATATTCTGTTGTACTTCCCTACAATTTTGAACTGTCACCACGGGAAATTTATTTTAAAATCTCCAATGCACTAATGCGCGGATTGGAAATTTACAATCCCATTCTTGCAAAATCACAACTTGAAGATTATCAGCCAAACTTTCCAAAACTTTTAGAAGAACCTTCCGGAGTTTTATGTTTTGCCAGCACGGCAAGAAACGAGGTAAAATTTAATGGTAAGAAACTGATTGGAAGTGCACAGAGAAAAATGAATAATATAATTCTTCAGCACGGCTCAATATTATACGGATCATTTCATAAAAAACTTGTTGATTACATTAACTCGGATCAAGAAACCAAAAATATTTTATCATCAGAATTGCGCAATAAAACCACTGAGCTTAGAACGATTCTTAACGAAGAGATTGATTACCAGAAACTGAAGACATGTTTGATTGTTGGATTTGAATTGGAATGGCAAATAAAATTTGAACCGGCATCTGAACTAAGTTTTACTTGATTAAAAAAGTTACATTAACATTTTCATCCCTTCTTTCTTAGTGTTAAATTTCCCAATAGAAATCGCAGCCATTCACTAACAGATAATTTCTGCATGAAGAAAATATTGTTTTTGTTTTTCATTTTGTTTGAAATAAATATTAATGCTCAAGAGCAGTCCGATCTTGAATTTTTTCTTGGCGGCGCTCAAGTTATGGATATAACTAGCGACGGTTCTAATCTCTGGTTTGCTACAAACGGAAACGGTATTTTCAAATATATACCTAAGACAAATTCCTGGATGCAGTATTCAACTTCATTCGGAAATTTACAGCACGATTTCTTTTACTGCATAGCCGCTAACGAAGATTATGTTTGGGCAGGCTCAACGGACGGGCTTTTTATATTAGATAAGAAACATGATTCATGGACAAAAAGAAAATTTGGTCTCGGCGGGCAGTTAGCTAATTGGATCCGTGCTTTAGCTTTCGATAAATATGAGAAAGCTCTTTGGATCGGACGATTTAAATATCTTACTAAGTTCGATCTGAAAGAAAAAAAATACAGCGATTACGATTTAACTGTCAAAGGAAACGAAAAGACAAACAACATCAAATCAATTCAAGTAGATGGTGATTCTCTTGTGTGGTTTGGAACTGAAGCCGGTTTACACAAGTATGATAAATCTAAAGACCTTAATGATAAAAACTCGTTAACTTTTTATGATACGAAATACAATTACTTTGATGGAGAAGGAGAACAAGTTTCAATTACTTCAATTTTATTCGAAAGAAATTATGTCTGGATCGGTCTTGATGAATTTATTACGCAGGAACGACCTGAATTCAATCTTGGCGGATTGTTCCGTTTTAACAGAAAAAACGATTGGCTCCGGTTTGATAATTCTAAAGGTCTGCCGGCAAACGGAATTTATGATTTAGAACGTACCGGTAAGTATATTTGGGTATCGTTATATCAGTTTGGTAAGAGTACAAAAGAAACATTCGGAAGAGGAATTGTTTTGATTGATAGAATGACAAATCAACTAATTCCAATTCGCGATGAACGGATTCCGCAAACTGTTTACTCGATCTTTTTCGACGGAACAAAATTATGGCTCGGAACAGAATCCGGATTGATTAAAGTTAATTTCTTCAATAAGCTTGCACAGTGGATTGGTATACATAGCAATATCAAAAGCGGAGCGAAAAAATGATGAACGTCTCATTCAAAAAGTTGAATTCACTTAAAAACAATTTCTCCGGAAAACGTGTTGCTGTTATCGGTGATCTGATGTTGGATTGTTATTTCTGGGGAGGAGTTTCAAGAGTTTCCCCGGAAGCGCCCGTACCGGTTGTTGAAGTTGATGAAGAATTATTCCGCTTCGGTGGTGCATTGAATGTTGCTTATAATATTTTAAAACTCGGCGGGATTCCTTTCCCTATCGGTGTAATTGGGAATGATAATGACGGAAGAATTATTCGCAAACTGATGAAGGATACTGGAATTTCCGATAAGGGAATTGTAATTGATCCGAAGCGCCCTACCACAGCTAAAACAAGAGTCATTGCCGATAAACAACACATAGTAAGAATTGATAAAGAGAAATCTGCTGCCATATCTTCATCTACAGAAAAAAAAATATTAGGATTGCTTAAAAAGGAACTTAAAAAACTTGATGCTATAATACTTCAAGATTATAATAAAGGCGTGCTTACTGAAAATTTAATTAAACAAATCATTAAGCTTGCGGAGAATGCGGATATTATTGTTACCGTAGATCCTAAATTCCTGAATTTCTTTTCATACAAAAATGTTACGGTTTTCAAACCGAATAGGAAAGAAACCGAAGACGCATTTGGAATCAGAATTAAAACGGAAGAAGATATTTCGAAAGCCGGATTTAAATTACTGGAACAGCTTAAATGCAAATATGTACTTCTTACCTTAGGAGAAAATGGAATCGCACTTTTCGAAAAAGGAAAACCTGAAAGAAGAGTTCCAACAATTGCTCAAAAAGTTTCAGATGTATCCGGTGCAGGCGATACGGTTATCTCAACTTTAACAATGGCGCTTAGCGCGGGCGCAGAAATTTTTGATGCCGCATATTTAGCCAACTATGCCGGCGGTTTGGTCTGCCAGGAAGTTGGAATTGTTCCAATAGAATTAAGCACTTTATTTAACACTGTGTCTAAAGAGTTGAAATGAGCAATATCAAAAACATTAACGAGCTTGCAGAAATCAGAAAAGAATTGAAACTGCAAAATAAAAAAGTTGTTTTTACAAACGGCGTATTCGATATTTTACACGCCGGGCATGTAGATTATATAACCAAAGCCAAAGCCAAAGGCGATATTTTAATCGTTGCTGTTAATTCCGATTCGTCAGTTAAAAAGATTAAAGGGGAACTTCGCCCGGTAGTATCACAGAATGAACGGGCTTTTATTATTTCTTCACTCAAACCGGTTGATTATGTTGTGATCTTCAATGAAGAAACTCCATATGAGGTTATAAAAAAAATTATTCCGGATGTTTTAGTAAAAGGTGCCGATTGGTCTATTGAAAACATTGTTGGCGGTGATATTGTAGAAGCAAACGGTGGAAAAGTTGAAACAATAGAATTTATAAATGATAGTTCTACAACCAATATAATTAAAACTGTTCTGGAAAGATTTAAGAAGTAATGGCGGATCAAGAAAAAAAAAATATCGATGAAGTAAAACAGACTTCCCCAAAAGTTAAGCGTAGTTTGTTCCGCAAAATTGTGAATATTTTCATCGGTATTTTTTTGGGATTTATTTTAATCTTTCTTATCCTACTCGGATTCACTCAAACCAAAACATTTAGAGAAACACTCCGCGAAAAAGTAATTTCATTAATTAACAAAGAAATTAATGGCAAACTAAACATAGAAAAATTAGACGGAACAATTTTTACATCGCTCTTTTTGCAAAACACATCTATTCTTGTTGGTAAGGATACTCTCCTCTTCGCCCGGAATGTGGAAGTTAAAATCAGTCCCTTGCAGATATTATTAAAAAAGATTTACGTAAGAAAAATTCTATTAGAAGACGTTAAAATTGCGATGCTTCAAGATTCATCCGGCACATGGAATTTTTCTAAATTGATCAAACCAAAACCGGAAGATACAACAAAACCATCCTTTCCATTTTTAATACAAGTAAATGATTTGCAATTACAGAACATCCAATTTACGCGGCAGTCTTTTGCAAATTATAAATCGCAACAAAGTTATGCAGAAATGAATTTTGACGATCTACGAATTAATAATTTACACTTTACTGCCCAGACGTTTGTTGATATTGATAATTCCAACTATTTACTGATCTTAAAAGAACTATCATTTAAACCGAACCTTAAGCGTTTTAGTTTACGGAATATTTCCGGTGAATTTGCAATCACTAAAAATTTTGCAAGCATAAATAATTTTTATTTTTTAACAGACAGCAGTGAATTTAAATTAAATGCGCGGATCGACAGCTTAAATCTATTCGGCAATGTTCACCTAGATGATTTTAAGAATTATCCCACTACAATCAAAGTAGATGCAAAATCATTCAACTTTGATGATCTCTCATCTTTTATAGGCGGCACGGAAATTTTAAAGGGTAATCCTTCAATGGAATTAAAAGCCAGCGGAAAGTTCGGTAATTTCAAAATAGAAAAACTTGCCGTGGATTACCGTAATACTCATTTCCGGATTGACGGAAAAGTTTTAAATCTTAATTCACCACGCAATCTTTTCATCCAGGCAAAAATCTACAACACTGATATTAGTTATGAAGATGTTAATGCATTACTCCCAACTCTGAAATTGCCAGAATATGCTTTACTTCATTTGAAAGGTGTGAATATAGAATATGATGGACAACCGACAAATTTCAAAACAAAATTTTCTGGCAATATTGAGAATGGTAAACTCTCATTCGACGCTTCGTTAAACGTCAGCGCAAATCCCATGACATATGATATCAAATTTGAAACGAATGAATTAAATCTAGCACCTGTGATTAAGACTAACACATTATTAAATTCTAAAGGAAGTTTAATCGGGAAAGGAGTTTCACCTACTGATCTTTACGCCGATTTTAAATTCAATGCAATCGGATCTTCGTTCAATGGCTATCCTCTTGACAAACTTATTATAAATTTTAATTCGGCAAATAGAGTAATAGAACTTAACGTAGATGGATTTAGCGGCAATACTAACGCACTTATAAAAGGTAGCTTGTCTTTCGATAAGGATACAATACCCTCATTCAATATAGTAGGACAGTTAAAACAATTAAATCTTGCCACTTTTTTAAAAGATCAAAAGTATGAAAGCAATTTAAATTTTTATTTTTCAGCAGATGGTAAAAACTTTGATCCTGATAAACTTACCGGTTCATTTTCGTTCGGAGTAGATTCTTCACGCTTCCGTGATAAAAATATTGATTATTCGAGTATTCTGTGTTCATTCAAAAATGATCCGCCTCATCGTGAGATACTACTTACTTCGGATTTTGTAGATTTCAAAATTGATGGTGATTTCTCGCTTAACAAGGCTATTGCTCTTATTTCATACGAATCGAAAACCATTTCCGATATAATTATAAAAAAAGTTAACGAATTAAATCCCATTTTGATTGTCAGTAATCAACAAAGTAAAATTGAAATTGACACAGAAGTGCCGGATATAGTTAATGAGAATCTAAAATTTAATTACGATTTCAAATTTAAGGATTTCAAATTAATAGCAATGCTTCTTGGAAATGATCAGTTTGATATTTCCGGGAAAGGCAGTGGTATTGTAAAAAATGAAAATGGAAATTTTTCAATTTCAAATGAAATGAAATTAGATTATCTGGTAATGATGCAAGACAAATCTACAATTTATATATCCGATCTCGATTCCGATATCAATTTCACCCGCGATAACAGTTCACTCTCATTTGATAAATTATTCGGAACCGCATCATTAACAGGAAAACGATTTTATTCCGGCACTAATGTAAAATCTGTTTCTGCAGATGTTGCTTTTAACCAGAGCAAATTATTTTTTAGCGGGTCTGCAAATATTGAAGACCAGGTTTTTACCGAAGTCGATGGAATTATTAATATGACTCCGAATGAACAACTACTCTCTGTTAATAAATTATCAGCAACGTACAATGGATTAGAATGGTCGAATAAAGACACAATAAAAATTCTTTTTAATCCGGATTTCTTCAAAATTCTTCAGTGCACAGTTCAGCAAGATACATCAACAATAAGTCTAAGCGGAATAATTGAAAGATCAGGAAATCAAAGTCTGAATATTAGTGCGAACCGCATTTCGGGTAATCTATTAGAAAGATATTTATTAGGGTATAAAGATAACCAGTTAACAGCAAACGGATCATTGAATGGAAAGATAGAAGGTAAGTTTGAAAATCCCGTAATGAATATTTTATTCGAGTTGAAAGATTTACAGATTTCTTCTACAAAGCTCGGTAGTATTAAAGGATCTTTTAATTATTCGGATAAAAAACTTACAACCGATTTTGTATTTCTTGATTTGAATGCAAATGAACAAAATCCTCTATTTTCACTTAAAGGCAGTCTTCCTATAGATCTAAGCTTATCAACCGTTGACGACCGATTTCTTGAAAACGAGCCTTTAAGTATAAAACTGAAATCTGCAAATTTCGATCTGAGTTCGCTTGGAAGAATAATTCCCGGAATAGCAGATCAAAAAGGAATTCTTTCTGCAGATGTTGATCTAAGCGGAACATTCAAAAATCCAGTTTATAAAGGATACATTAATTTAACTGATGGACGCTTTAGATCAATCTATAATAATTTAGATTACAACTGTTCTGCGAAAATTCATTTTGAAAATCAAGAAATTAAATTGGATAATTTTATTTTATCTAACGCTGGCGGTTCAAAATATTCTGGAACAGTTTACGGAGTCGGCGGAATTTCATTTAACGGATTCAGTTTGAAAGATATGGATCTTCATTTCAATGGTGATCTTGCAGTACTTGGTCAACAATCGCAATTTGTGAGTCCAAATTTTTACGGTGATCTTTTAATTGGAAGTGACGGTGATTGGGTTTTGAGTAAACCTGGTGATCGGATATTTTTCAAAGGGAATTTCTTAATGAAGAATACCGATTTAGTTTATATAACCGGACAAGCAAACGGTGAATCTCAAAATAAAAATTTCAATTTTATTTTTATTCAAGACTCGTCAAAAATTGATCGTGAGTCAGCCATTTTCCAGAAAATTTTATTAAAAGAGAAAGTATTGCAAGAACAAATATCTCAAAAAACAGAAAAACCACTCAACTTTGATTATGAAATTGGAATCAGCACAGAGAATAGCGCTAAACTTGTTTTTATACTTTCGCAGGCTGTTAATCAAAAATTATTTGTTGAGATGCAGGGTGATTTGAAATACTCCAGCTTCGGCGGAGAGTCAAGAGCGCAGGGTGCATTTGAGCTTTTGCAAGGTTCAAAATTAGAATTTTTTAAAACGTTTGAGGCAACTGGGTTTATTCGTTTTGAAAGTGATGTTACAAATCCTTATCTAGATATTATTGCAACTTATACAAGCGATTATATAAATCCACACGATGCAAGCGGTATTCTACAAGATGTTGCGGTAAAAATAAAAATCAAAAGTCCTCTTTCCGAATTAGGCAAAAGCTTAGCAGGAAATACAGAGAGTATAGGTGTTTATATCGGGACAAGAAATATTCAAAACAATATTAAAGATACTCGTTACGATTATGCTGATGCTCTTTCTTTCATACTAATGGGAAAATTTAAAGATGATCTAACCGCACAAGATAAGACTCAGGTGGCCGGACAAACAAATGCAATTGGAAATACTGCTACATCATTTCTCGGTCCAATACTTACAAGCTACGTAAACTCGCAAGTCGGCGATTTGGTGAATAATATACAGATAACACAATCCAACTATTTCACAAAATTTTCTCTATCGGGAAGATTTCAAAATCTTCGTTATAGTTTTGGCGGTACTACGGAAGTTTTTCAAAATATAAATAGAGCAAACATTAAGTTTGAATACCTATTCAATCCGCGTTTTTCAATTAGGCTTGAGAGAAAAGATCCGCTTAATTTTTCTTCCAGCTTAGATGAAAAAGTAAGCGAAATGGCACTTAAATATAAATTCGAATTTTAAATGAAAAAAGAAATCAAAGCATTTTTTAAGAATAATCCTTCAATAAAGCTCAAGTCGAAAGAACTTGCAAAGAAACTAAATGCGAATGATGAATTCGCATACTCTGAATTGAAACATTTTCTTCATGCACTTACAGACGAAGGATTTCTTCAGAAAGAAGGTAAGCGTTATCAACTGAATAAGTTCGATACAGGGAAACTGATGGGCACGCTTCAAATAATTAACGGAGGCGAATACGGATTTGTCTTACTTAAAGACAAGCAGATTAAAGATATTTTTGTGGCCGGGAAAAATTTAAATACTTCTTTCAACGGAGATTTAGTTGAAGCTGTTTTAATACCATCACGGCGCGGTAAAAGTTTGGAGGGAGAAATAGTTCGTGTTATCGAAAGAAAGCGGAAGGAAATTGTCGGGACGTTACATAAAAGTAAATCATTTTATTTTATTGCCCCCGACGATGACAAAATCCACCGCGATATTTACATTCCTTCTGATAAATTAAGCGGTGCAAAAGAGGGAGAAAAAGTTGTTGCTAGCGATATCGAATGGAAAGCTCCACTTCTAAATCCGGAAGGCAGAATTATCGAAATTTTAGGTCAAGCAGGAAGCTACGATGCCGAGATTGCATCTATTGCACGCGAATTTGGTCTGACATATAAATTTCCTAAACCAGTTTTGAGCGAAGCGGAATCATTTACAGAGATAATTCCTCAATCCGAAATAAATAACCGGCTCGATCTTCGTAATAAAACTGTTATTACTATTGATCCTGAAGATGCAAAAGATTTTGATGATGCTGTCTCAATCGAAGAACTTCCTAACGGGAATAATTTAATCGGCATTCACATTGCAGATGTAAGTCATTATGTTCAACAAGGAACGGCTCTTTACGATGAAGCATTAGAACGCGGAACAAGTGTTTACATTGTCGGCAAAGTTATTCCGATGCTGCCTGAAAAATTATCTAATAATATCTGCTCGTTAGTCCCATACAAAGACCGGCTTACTTTTTCCGTTCTTGTTGAAATGACTCAGCATTGCAAAATAGTTTCTTATGAAATTAAAAAAACAATTATAAACAGCAAGAGAAGATTTACTTACGATGAAGTTCAGGAAATAATTGAGAGTGGTATTGGCGATTTTAAGGACGAGATCATACAGTTAAACCAAATCTCAAGAACTCTCCGCGAAAAAAGAATGAAGAAAGGAAGCATTAATTTCTTCTCTCCCGAAGTTAATTTTAAGTTGGATGAGAACGGTGTCCCGATTGAAATTAAGATTAAAGAAATCCGTGAAAGTCATAACCTTATTGAAGAACTGATGTTATTGGCAAACCAAATAGTTGCAGGACATGTAAAAGCTAAAGCGAACAAAAAGACGATTCCATTTGTTTACAGAATACACGATTTACCAGATAAAGAAAAGATAGTTGAGTTTTCAAGATTTGTAAAATCGCTCGGTTACCATTTCGACCCTAATTCTGCTAACAAATCTATTCAGTTCCAGTTATTGCTGGAAGAAGTAAAAGGAAAAGAAGAAGAAGCGGTTGTAAATGAAGTAGCGATCCGATCAATGGCTAAGGCAGTTTATTCAACAAAAAACATCGGGCATTATGGACTGGGCTTTAGGTATTACACACATTTCACTTCGCCTATACGGCGCTTTCCGGATCTTATAGTCCATCGCTTGATATTTGATTATAATCTGGATAAGCTAGAGAAAAATTTATCACTGGAAGAATTAGAAGAAATTTGTGATCATGCATCTGCACAAGAAAGAAATGCCGTTAACGCTGAACGTCTTTCTGTAAAATTGAAACAAATTGAGTATTTGAAAAGTAAGGTAGGTGAGGATTTTCACGGTGTTGTTTCTGGTATTACACACTTTGGAATTTTTATAGGACTAAGCCAGACGCTTGCAGAAGGATTGATACGATTGAGAGATATGAACGATGATTATTATGTATTTGACGAGAAAAATTATTCAATCATAGGAAAAAGAACGGGAAGGAAAATTCGTTTGGGTGATAAGGTTAATGTTAAACTTATTCGTGTAGATCAGGAGAAACGCGAAATTGATTTTGTTTTACTTTAAGACTAATAGTTTTAAAAGGTGGTGTTATGAAAAAAATAATTAAAACAATTATAATATATACACTTTTTTCAACTGCCCTCTTCGCACAGTTCGGTCAAAATAAAGTAAATTATAAAGATACCGAGTGGTTTTACATTCAGACCAAACATTTTGATATTTACTTTACAGTTGGCGGAGAAAAGATTGCAGAATTTACAGCTGCTGCTGCTGAAGAAGCTCTTTCAGGTATTCAGAAAGATTTAAATTATCAATTAAATAATAGAGTCTCACTTATTGTTTATAACAGCCATAATGATTTTCAAGAAACTAATGTTACCGATGAATATACCGGTAAAGGTACAGGCGGTTTTACCGAACCATTTAAGAATCGTGTCGTATTCCCTTTCGAAGGTTCTTATAAAAAGTTTCAACATGTTATTGCGCATGAGTTAGTACACGCAGTAATGCGCGATATGTATTTCGGCGGAACAGTTCAGAACATAATTGCAAAAGGAATAACTCTTCAACTTCCAACCTGGTTTATGGAAGGAAGTGCGGAATATCTTTCACAAGGTTGGGAAACTAATACCGATATGTTCATACGCAATTCGATTATTAGCGAAACACTTCCTGATATAAATCAACTTGATGGGTATTTGGCATACCGCGGCGGTCAGTCACTCTTCAGATATATTGCCGATACTTATGGCCGGCAAAAAGTTGGTGAGATTTTAGATAAAATTCAAAATTATGGTAACCTTGAACAAACATTAAAGGCAACCATCGGAATTGGTTTAGAAGATTTGAACGAGCGATGGAAAAAAAGTTTGAAGAAACAGTTCTGGCCTGATATTGCCGTCAAACAAGATCCGGATGAACTTTCTAAAAGATTAACTGATAATAAAAAAATTGGCGGGTTTTATAATACAAGTCCAGTTCTTTCTCCGCAGGGTGATAAGATTGCATTTATCTCAGATCGTGATGTTTATTTAGACGTTTACATTATGGATGCACAGGACGGTAGGGTTCTAAAAAAAATTGTTGAAAGCGGAAAGACTACTGACTTTGAAGAGCTAACGGTACTTCATCCGTCGTTAACTTGGGCGCCGGATAATAAACGTATTGCCCTTTCTTCTAAGTCGGGAGGATATGATGTCATCACAATTATTGATGCAGGGACGGAAATTAGTTACGAACTTCCATTCAAACTCCCAGGTATTGAAACAATGAATTGGTCCAGAGATGGAAATAAATTAGCTTTTATTGCTTACAACTCTCAGCAATCAGATGTTTACATTTATGATTTTACAACTAAGGACCTTACAAACCTAACTAACGATATCTTTAGTGACACTGATCCCCTATGGACTCCGGATGGCACAAAGATTATTTTTTCATCAGATCGAGGCAACGATCTAAAACAGAAAATATCCACAGCAGATTTTCAAATGTTTAAGCATCCATTTAAGCAGTTGGATCTTTACTCAATTGATGTTGAGACGAAAAATATTGAACGAATCACAGATTGGCAGTTCAGCGATGAAAGATCGCCCGCCGTTTCTTCTGATGGTAAAGAATTATTATTTGTGTCGGATAAAAATGGTATCAATAATATTTACAAAATAAAAATTGATTCAATTGGAAATCATTTATCATCATTTCAAAAAGCACTTCCAATAACGAATTCTCTTAACGATCTTGGCCAATTATCACTTTCATACGACGGTAAAAAATTAGTATTTGCGGCTCTTTATAATCTGGGTTACAACATTTTTATGCTGAACAATCCGTTTGAAATGAAACTCGAAACCGATTCCTTAAAATATACCGATTATATGAAATCTATCGTTTCCGCAAAAAGTAGTAATGAAGAAAAAATTACAGTGAAAACAATTTCCTTAAAAGACTCTGCTGGTCAGCATAATGTTGCAATAACTGATTCAACAAATCAAAAAACAAAAATATTTGTTGGACAATTTGAGAAGGATAAAAAATCTGTTAACGATTCAACAAAAACAGATTACAGTAAATATGTTTTTGTTAATGATCCATCCGAAAGAGACAGTGCAAGAATCGAAAAAAGGAATCAGCTTTTTAGAGAAACACTTGATAAGAACGGAAACTTTCTAGTTAATAGATATAAAATTAATTTTTCACCGGATTTAATTTATGCAAATGCCGGATACAGCACACTTTATGGATTATTGGGTACAACAGTACTTTCATTTAGCGATGTCCTTGGCAATCATCGTTTAATCGGTCAAACAAGTTTACAAGTTGACATTAAGAATAGTGATTATGGTCTAGCTTATTATTATTTAAAAGAACGAGTAGATTTTGGTATTCAGGCATTTCATACTGCTAGATTTCTTTACAGGGATTCAAACTTAGGTTCTGAGTTGTACCGATTTACAAATTTCGGTTTAATTGGTATGGCAAGTTATCCATTGGATCGCTTTCATAGAATGGATTTCGGTTTAAGCGTATTAAGTGTTAGTGCAGAAAACTTGGATAATTCATCTGTCCCATCAGATCATAACACATATATATTGCCTTCATTTAGTTTTGTCCAAGATAATGTATTATGGGGTTATACTTCCCCGATAGAAGGGACACGTTATTCAGTAACTTTATTTGGTGACCCCGGTTTCATCAGAAGTGTACAAAGTTTTTATTCTATAGTTTTTGATTATAGAAATTATTTCCGTTTTTGGTATGATAATGGATTTGTGTTCAGACTTTCCGGCGGACTATCCGGCGGTGCTAATGCCCAGAGATTTTTTATTGGAGGAACCGAGAACTGGATTAATAGAACTTTCGCAACTGGTGGTATTCCAGTATCTAGTGCGAATGATTATGCATTCTTAACTCCGGCACTTCCGTTACGCGGTTATGATTATGCAGAGCAATTAGGTACAAAATACGGCTTGTTAAATCTTGAATTACGTTTACCGATAATTCGATATTTATTAACAGGCGGATTACCACTCTTCTTTCAAAATATTTTGGGTGTTGCTTTTATTGATGCCGGTTCTGCTTGGAATAACACAAGCAAATTACAATTCGTTGGTAAAGATGACAATGGAAAAACAGTTACTAAAGATTTATTAATAGGAACCGGAGTCGGATTAAGATTATATATGTTATTCTTATGGAGATTGGATATTGCATGGAAATATAATTTCGATCATTTCTCTGAACCGCGTTATTATTTATCACTTGGATTAGATTTTTAGAAGGAGTAAATAATAGAAGGATTTATTTCTTTTCATTACCAGTTGAATCCGATTTTTTTTCTACTGGTTTTGTTTCTGATCTATTTGCAGACTTCTTATAATCGGTCTGATAGAAACCGCTTCCCTTAAAAATTGGTACTGAACCTGCCCCAATTAATCTCTTAATATGCCCGTTACATTTAGGACAAACCGTTAAATGTTCATCCGAAATCCTTTGAAAATGCTCAAACATATAACCGCAGTTTAAACATTTATAATCGTAAGTGGGCATTTTCTTCCTTAAATAATTTTCAAATAATTACATGAAAAAATAAACAGTGCGATTAACAAATCAAACTTCTATTTTGTTAACCATTTTTTTCGCATATTTGTTCAAAATAATTTAGTCTTATGAAATTTAGAATATTCTATTTGTTTCCTCTCTTGTTACTTCTAAGTAGTTGTCTTAATTACACTCAGATTACAACTATAAAAACAGATGGCTCTGGAAATATGTTCATCCATTATTGGATAAAATGGGCTACACCAAAAGATTCATCCATCGTTGAACAGCTTGGTATTTTTAGCAAAGATTCTGTTGCTAAAGAATTTTCATCTGAATATAGTGCTATAACAAATGTTGAAGTATATAAAGATCCTGCCGATAGCAGTATTCACGCAAAGGTTGAACTCAACTTTAATAGTCTAGATTCTCTAAATCTCACACCGGCCTTCCGCAAATCTGAATTATCTATTAAAGATGGATCAAAAAACACAAAGATATTTTCTCAATTTATTCCGGCAATTGCAACAGGTTTTGGTTTTGAAAGCAAAAATTTCTCCATCACTTATATTTATTATTTACCTGGTGAAATATTAAGTCATAATGCTACTGAAATTGTTAGAAATAAGCTTACATGGAAATACTCTTTAGATGAAATCGGCACAGGTAAATTTATTACTGCTACCTACCGCGCATTCAAACTAAAAGAAACTCCAACTTGGATCTTCATTTGTGCTCTATTTGTATTAGTTGTAGTTATAATTTATTTATTCAGTAAAAGAATGAAGTAACTCTTAGATTACAAGCTGTTACAACTGTTCTTTAAGTTGACATCCCTTTTTGATTTCTTTATATTTGTCGACCATTTTTAGAAATAGGATCTGATTTTAAGCTTTGGAGCAGCAACCGTTTATATTTTCCGGTACTTCCAATAGGGAACTAACCCTTAAAATCTGCAATTACCTAAATTTAGCCCAAGGTACAATCGACGTTAGAAAGTTTAGTGATGGTGAAATTTGGGTTAAGTTTATGGAAAACATTAGAGGCCGCGATGTGTACATTGTACAATCAACACATCCGCCTGCAGAAAATCTAATGGAATTACTTATAACGATTGATGCTGCAAAACGGGCATCTGCTACAAGAGTTACAGCAGTAATACCATATTTCGGTTATGCCCGGCAGGATAGAAAAGATCAGCCAAGAGTTTCTATAAGTGCCAAACTTGTTGCAAATTTAATTACTGTTGCAGGTGCAGATCGAGTCATTACAATGGATTTGCATGCTGCTCAAATTCAAGGGTTCTTTGATATTCCATTTGATCACTTATATGCTTCACCTGTTTTTACTGGACTGTTCAAAGATTTACCTAAAAATTTAGTAGTAGTTTCTCCAGATATTGGAGGAATTAAACTTGCTCGTTCTTATGCAAAAAGATTAGATGCCGGTTTAGTTGTTATTGATAAAAGAAGACCAAAACCTAACCAAGTTGAAGCTATGAATATTATTGGCGACGTAAACGGTCAGAATATTCTTATAGTTGATGACCTAATTGATCCCGGCGGAACTTTTGTTGCAGCAATTAATGCTTTAAAAGAAAAAGG
>Ga0182021_10001922_pt1 | contig 24202 bp, 14 predicted proteins | sample 612E3MmetaG_FD_120493 | JGI IMG/M metagenome (GOLD analysis project Ga0182021, IMG submission 120493) | Permafrost microbial communities from Stordalen Mire, Sweden - 612E3M metaG (Illumina Assembly) | ecosystem: Environmental > Terrestrial > Soil > Wetlands > Permafrost | place: Sweden... | reverse complement strand
GCGAACACGGAAATATTTCTATTGAGATGAAGGATGGTTCGAAGAAAAATATTGGTATAACAAGAATTCACATGGAAGAAGATGCTGGGAAATCAATTCACGATCAAGGCGATTCCACACTAATTGATGTTAACAGATGCGGCACACCATTGATGGAAATTGTAAGTGAACCGGATATGCGCACCGCCGAAGAAGCTTATCTCTATTTATCAAAACTAAAACAGATAGTTACGTATCTTGGAATTTGCGACGGCAATATGGAAGAAGGTTCTTTGCGATGCGATGCAAATGTTTCTATCCGTTTGAAAGGTGATGAAAGACTGGGCACCAAAGCCGAAGTAAAGAATATGAATTCTTTCCGCAATGTTGAAAAAGCAATTGAGTATGAGATAGAAAGACAAATTGATATTTTCGAAGACGGCGGAAGAATTATCCAGCAGACGCTTCTTTGGGATGCGGATGCAAATCTTGTTAAACCGATGCGCAGTAAAGAAGAAGCTCACGATTACCGATACTTTCCAGATCCCGATCTTATGCCGATAGTTGTTTCGACAGGTTGGAAAGATGAGATTGCATCATCTATGCCTGAACTTCCCGAAAGAAGAAGAGACCGTTATATTTCTCAATTTTCTTTACCGAAATATGATGCTGAGATTTTAACTTCATCACGAGAACTTGCCGATTATTATGAAAATGTTTTAAAAGTTACTAATGATTATAAATCAGCCAGCAACTGGGTAATGACAGAAGTTTTGAAAGTTATGAATGAAGAAAATCTTTCAATTAAAGAATTTCCTGTTACATCAGAAAATCTTGGAAGGTTGATCAAGTTGATAAAGGATAATACAATCAGCGGAAAAATTGCTAAAGATATTTTTCCGGAAATGTTAAAGACGAATAAAGATCCTAACGATATCGTAAAGGAAAAAAATATTGTCCAGATAACCGATACAAAAGAGATCGAAAATGCAATTGATAAAATTCTTTCAGTGGATGAATCTCAAGTTAAAGAATATTTATCTGGTAAAGATAAAGTGATCGGGTTTTTTGTTGGACAGATCATGAAGGAAACAAAAGGGAAAGCAAATCCTCAGATTGTTAATGATCTGCTTAAGAAAAAATTAGAATCGTTTAGATAGAATCTCTTGGATTGATTCTCTTACATTTTTAACACGCACACCAACCGATTTTAATTTATCTGTGTTCAAAGATACATCAGCCACTTTATAAGTTAAACCAGCTTCCTTCATAGTTCTTTTGACAAGTAGTTTTTTATCAAAGCCGCCAATTTCACAAACCATTTCTCCTAGGTCATACCTGGATAATCTTTCACTTCCACCGAAATTGAGAATTTCTCCAGAAATATTTTTCTCTATTAGTCCACCTATCATTCTTGCCGAGTCAATTAAAGAAAGCGGTAAGCGGTATTGATCGGTAAATAACATTACTTCTTTACCGTTTCTTAAATTTTCATACATCAAATGAAAATTATTTTTTATATGCTTTAATCCTAATCCGATCAACAATGCTTCACGAAGTATAAGATAATTATCAAATGTCTCTTGAATTTTTATTTCCCCCATGAGTTTTGTTTCAGCATAAAGAGATAACGGAATTAGTTTTGCATCCTCTTTCAACATTGAACCGCGATAACCGGCATAAACCAGATCAGTTGAAAGATAAATTAATTTTGAATTGTTCTTTGCACAAAGCTCTGCAAGGTTTTTAGTTGCGTTCACATTAATTCCATATACAACATCGGTGGAAAGTTTATCAGCTTTTTCCGGATTAGAGACTGCGGCCGTGTGAACAACTACATCTGGTTTGAACGAAATAAATATTTCGGCGAGTTTTATCTGATCAGTAATTGATAATTGAACAGAATTAAAATCTTTGCAATTGCCTATGTTGGTCTGATACTGCGTAAGAATCTCGTTTTTCCTGCTCAATTCAAGATTCAAATACTGTCCTAACAATCCGCTTCCGCCGGTTATGAATATTTTCATTTGTATTAATCATTCCATAATTTCTTCTTAACAATTATATTATCTTTGAATCAAAAACAAAATTATTTCTTGCTCTTGATCGTGATCATGTTCTTACTCGCCTTTTTCGATCACAATTATGATCATGAGCATGATTAAGAAAAGAGGATAAATGAAACATTTACTTGGTGCACATACATTTGTTTCGGGCGGACCGGCTTCTGCAATCGAAACAGCGGAGAAACTCGGCTTTACTGCAATTCAAGTATTCACAAAAAATAATAATCAATATTTTGCCAGAGATCTTAACGAAAAAGAAATAACTGATTTCAAAAATAAATTAAGTCAATCAAACATAAAATTTGTTGTCTCTCATGATTCATATTTAATAAACCTTTGTGCAAAGGATCCGGAAAGTCTGCTAAAATCCCGCACGTCATTCATCAAGGAATTGGAAAGATGTGAACAACTTGGAATTCATCAATTAAATTTTCATCCCGGCGCTCACACGGGACAAGGTGAAGGGGAAGGAATAAAGATCATCGCTGAATCTCTCAATTATGCGCATGAAAAAACCAAAGGATACAAAACTAAAAGTATGCTTGAAGCTACTGCAGGACAAGGAACTTCCCTTGGATACAAATTTGAACAGCTTAGAAAAATAATTGATCTGGTTGATGAGAAAGAGAGAATGACTGTCTGTATTGATACTTGTCATATATTTGCCGCCGGTTATAATATAAAAGATCCTAAGGAATACAAGAAAGTAATAAATGAGTTTGATGATATAATCGGGTTAGATCGTTTGCAGTGCATTCATATGAATGACAGCAAAAAAGATTTAGGTAGCCGTGTTGACCGCCATGAACATATAGGGAAAGGATTTATCGGTAAAGAAGGTTTCACAAATATCATGAACGATAAAAAAATTGAGAGGGTGCCAAAGATTTTAGAAACACCGAAAGAGAAAGATCAGAAAGAAGATTTGGAGAATATTAAGGTGTTGCTAAGTTTGATAAAAAAGTAATGGAGAATTGAGAATTATATAGACTTTAATATGGTCTTAAAACCATAACCCCCGTTTGCTTCTTATTCCCTTTTATGTAATCTGCAAGCGGCTTTTCTGTGATCTGTACTTTATACCCCACATTTGGTGCATGCATTAAATGTATTCGTCCATCATCCATACGGATTGCAATTCCCGTATGTGAAATATCGAGTCCTTCGACGTTAGTTGTAATTCCAATTATATCTCCGCTCTGAATTTTTCCTTCAAGGGAAGCAATCTCTTCTTGCGGAATGTAAAAGTATTTTCGAGTGCTGATCTGCCGTTCAATATTTGAGATCTCTTTTACAAACTTTGGATTTTCTTTTAATTGTTTATAAGAATCAACATGAGTGCTCATAAAATTAATTTTCTTTACGTAACGTTTGCCGCCGATTCCTTTTGTGATGTCCTTTCCTATATCACGATCATCCATATCATAGATCCAATCGGAAAAGTAATGAAGTCGTGATGGATATTCCTTCAACTTTCCATCCCGGTAACGGATGTTGGTTAATTCTTTCTGATAATCTTCGAACGTTGTCTTCCCTTTTTTGATGCATCGTGCAAATACAAGTGAGCTTTCAAGAAATGTGTAGCAATCTAATCCGGTAAGATTAATTACAAGATTTTCTATATCACCTTTCTCAAGAGTGTTGGCGGTATAGTTCGTACCAAGGAAACTTTTTCCGATCTCTATTATTATTTCATTGATCGGTAGTGAAGAAAGGTCTTTCTCAAAAGATAATTGAAATTTAGAATTGCAAACATTAACATCTGCTTGTGTATAAATAGTTTGTGCGTTAGAATTATACACTACAATAAGAAGGAATAGGAATGACAAAAACTTTGTCATATAGGAAAGTCCTCTGCACCTTGACTAATAGCCGCTTGTTCTGCGCCGGCTGGCAATTGCTGTTGTCTGAACCGATCAAGGTTTTCGAATTTAGCATAATCTTTTATGAAACGTAATTTTACTTCGCCAATAGGACCGTTTCTTTGTTTACCAACAATTATTTCGGCAATACCTTCTGTTGATTCACCGTTCATATCACCATAAGCATATTGAGTTATACCGTAAACTTCGGGACGATACAAGAACAATACAACATCTGCATCCTGCTCGATCGAACCGGACTCGCGTAAATCCGAAAGCATCGGCTTTTTATCCGAGCGTGCTTCCAGCTGACGGTTTAACTGAGAAAGTGCAACAACCGGAATATTCAATTCCTTAGCAAGAGATTTCAACGAACGGGATATTGTTGAAATTTCCCGCTCTCGGCTTTCCATATGAACAGTAGAGCTAAGAAGCTGTAAGTAATCAATAATTATCAATCCAATTTTTTTCTCATTCTTAAGTCTTCTTGCTTTTGCACGAAGTTCAAGAATTGAAATAGCAGGAGTATCATCAATATAAATAGGTGCTTTACTAAGTTTATGCACGGTTCGGCTGATCTTCGCTCCCTCTTCTGCCTTAAACTTTCCTGTTCGTACGTTATGAGCATTGATACGTGCCTCGGCAGAAATTAATCTTGTAGCTAATTGAATAGTCGCCATTTCTAAACTGAATACTCCTACAGGTACGTTATGATCTATTGCGGCATTGCGAGCAGCAGACATTGCGAATGCAGTTTTACCCATAGAAGGACGGGAGGCAACTATAATTAAATCGGATTTTTGAAATCCGCCGAGCAGATCATCTAATTCAAAAAATCCTGATGGGACTGAAAAGGTTGAAATATTTTTTGAGTGAATGGCTTCAATCAATTCAAGCGCTTCTTTAACTGCTTTCTCCATTGACTTGAAAGATTCTTTAATTCCCTTTTCAGAAATTTGAAAGATCTTTGACTCAGCAGCATCAAGCAGATCGAAAACATCTTCATTACCTTCATAAGCTGAACTGGCAATTTCCATGGATGAAGAAATCAATTGGCGAAGAATCCATTTTTCCATAACAACACGCGCATGATAATCTATATTTGCAGCAGAGGAAATATCTTGAGATAATTTGCTGATATACGCTGCACCGCCAGCTTCATCTGTCTTACCGGATTTTTTTAATTCTTCATAAATAGAAACTGTATCAATTGGTTCGTTAGCTTCATACAAAGATGCCATTGACTCAAATACAATCCTATTTCTCTTATCGAAAAAAGATTCCGGTTTTAGAATTTCAATTGCTTTCGGAACCGCATCCTCATCAATTAACATTGCACCTAGTACAGCCATCTCAACTTCAGTTGCAGACGGGGGTTGGTTTGAAGTTGCTTTAAGTTTTTCAATATCAATATTTCGTTTACCGCTTTGACGGTTAGTTGTTCGTTTTGCCATTTTATTTTGCCGTTAATTCATCATACAGTTTTCTAAATTTTTGTACGTCTTCCCAGCAGCCGCGTTTCCAATTAGGATTTCTTAAAAGCGCCGCGGGATGATAAGTTGCCATTACCCTTATTCCGTTAAATTCATAATTATTTTCACGCAATTGTCCTAATGAAAGTTTTTTATCTAGCAATCCGTTTGCCGCTACTCTGCCAAGGCATAAAATAACTTTTGGCTGGATCAAATCTATTTGCTTATGAAGATATGGAATACAAGTTTCCATTTCCAGTGGAAGCGGATCGCGGTTATTCGGCGGGCGGCATTTTAAGATGTTGGCAATGTAAACTTCTTCTCTTTTAAAATTTACTGCTTTCAATATATCATTCAATAATTTTCCTGCCCGTCCAACAAACGGCTCGCCTTGCAGATCCTCATCACGTCCCGGAGCTTCGCCGATAAGCATAGCATCTGCATTAGGATTACCAACTCCAAATACAAATTTTGTTCTTGTCTTTCCAAGTTCACAATTCTGACAATTACAAATCTTAGAATTCAGCTCTTCCAGTGATTCTGCCTTTTGAAAATCTTCAAGAAAGAGATTCTCTGCAACAGATATTTTATTCTCCGAAGTTTCTTTAACAACAGTATTTTTTCCCTTCATTGATTCCTCAACTGCACTATCCACATTTTCAAACAAAAAATCACCAAAGATTTCCTGTTGATCTTTAATTGCTTCTATTAATAATTTTTTATCAAGCATTCTCAAATCCTATTAAGGACTTAATACGATTGGCAGTAGGAAATTAGCAAAATCTTTACAGAAAATTTAGCACGATCTTTAGCGCAAAAAAAGAAAAGCGGAGATCATTTGCTGATTTCCGCTTTTTTAAGAGAAAAGCTAAATATTATTTATCTTTATCAGTTTTGTATCTGTATTCGATTTTTGCATCAACTAATTCTTTTATTGCACTTATATGAGCTTTCTCGCGTTTTTCAAATTCTAATGAAAGTTTCATCTGCTCGGGATTCTCACGGTCTTCAAATTCATCTTCGTGTCCGGCTGTCATTGTACTTAAAAGTGAATTGAATTCGAGTTTTGTATCATCGTTGATTTTTCGTGCACGTTTTGCTGCAATAATAACGGCTTCGTAAAGATTCGGTATGCTCGCTTTTATTTTGGTTAGGTTAATTGGTTTTATTGCCATTTTACTTCTCCTGTTATATTTCTTTTTCTATAATTTTTTTCACTTCTTTTTTTGCCTCTTCAAGATCCACATTAGAAACCACGTAATCAAACTGACCCTTAAAACTCAATTCCATTTCCGCTCGTTCAATACGTTTCTTAAGATCTTCATCTGTTTCTGTATTTCGTTTTATCAATCTGTCTTTTAGAACATCAATACTTGGAGGAACAATAAATATTAGAACAGAATTTTTATAAACTTTCTTTATACTTATTGCACCTTTAACATCTACTTCAAAAACAGTTGATAAACCTTTTGCAAGATTACCGTCAACAATATTTTTTAATGTGCCGTAATAATAATCGTAAAATTTTTCCCACTCAACAAATTCACCGGCATCAATCTTCTCTTTAAATTCTTCTACCGATATAAAAAAATAATCAGCACCTTCTTTTTCAGAACTTCTTTTTTTCCTTGTAGTAGCCGAAACAGAAAAAACAAACTTGGGATTATTTTTCAGCACATCGCGAACTATGGTAGTTTTACCGGAACCGCTGGGCGCAGAAAATACATATAATTTTGCCTTATGATCTGACACGGTTTACTCAATGTTCTGAATTTGTTCTCGAATCTTTTCTATCTCTTCCTTTATAGATATTCCGCTGTGAGAAATTTCCGACGAAACAGATTTACTATTTATCGTATTTGCTTCGCGATTCATTTCCTGAACTATAAAATTCAGTTTTCTTCCGGCGTCATCCGATTTTGAGATTGTATCGAGAAACATTTTAATGTGGCTGTGCAAACGAACACATTCTTCCGTTACATCGGCACGTTCGGCAATTAATGCCAGTTCCATATTCAAACGGTCTTGATTGTTGGATAGATCAGCAACCAATTGCTTTGCTTTTTCTTTTATCTTTTCAAAATAAGCTTTAATACTTTCTTCGGATGTGCTTTCAATTTCTGAAAGAGCTTTATCTATTATTTGAACTCTCTTGCGTAAATCTTTTTCAAGTTCTTTTCCTTCAGCTTCGCGCATTTTGTTCAGTTCGTTAATAGCCGAATCAATCGCTTCAACGACAATTTCAAATTCTTCTCCCGCCTGTTCGTAATCATCTTTGAACAGCATATTCTGGAAAAGAAGAACATCACTTAATTTTAGATCGCCTTTTATCTTGGCAAATTTTTTAATATCCTTTAACAAATTAAGCGCATACTTAACGCCGGCAGGATCGATCTCATTAAACCGTTCTTCAACTTCGCCCTTGCGGATTGAAATCACTAAATAAACCTTTCCCCTTTTAATCCGGTTCTTAACTTTTTCGCGGATCTCAAATTCTTTGTTCATAAGGAATTTCGGAATTCGAAGCGAAAGATCAAGATATCGGTTGTTAAGACTTTTAAATTCGGCTTCAACGGTAATATCGTCTCTTTGAACGATAGCTTTACCATATCCGGTCATACTTGAAATCATCTGGGGTTCCTAAAAAGTGATGGCAAATTTAGTTAAAAATGCGTTGGTAAACAAAGTAGGATTATTGTGTAGTTTTTCAAATAATCAATTAATTAAAACGCCTCGCCAATTCCGATGTGAAATTGTAAAATCTCTTTCCAGAATTCTTTTTTAACCATCGGGCGGCGGTCATTTGGGTCATAAACTTTGAAACCAAAATCAATTCTTAGAGGAATAAAATCTGAGTAGTATCTTAAACCAAATCCGGCAGCAACGGCAATTTCGTCAAAACGGAATTCTTTGTAACCATTCCATGTATTTCCGTAATCTAAAAAAAGCGCTGTGCCTAACCGTCCGATTAACCGGTTGCGTGTTTCAATAGAACCTTCCATCAAAAAGAATCCGCCTGTTGCAGCGCCTTTACCAAGAAATGATTCAAGATCATCTTGAGTAGGATTAGCGGCTAAATCAAACTCAACATTTCTAGGAACAAGCTGGCGTGTTCCCCATCCGCGTACGGAATTACTTCCGCCAGCATATAATCTTTGATTTAAGGGAATTGCCGATTGTTCACCACGGTAAGTAAATATTTGTCCGATCTTAAATTTTATTCCAAATGCATCTACTTTTGAATTATAAACCGGCAAGTAAAATGATGATGTAATAATACTCCTTAAAAATAGAGGATGTACAAAACCACTTTTGAATATTCTGCTGATCAGATATGGAATAGAGTTTCCATCTTCAATTAAAAAAGAAAGAGCATAACCGTTTGTAGGGAAAAAAGAATCATTTGTTTTGTTAGCTCCTAAATTAATTCCTATTGTGGCATTCGTACTCTGAGAAATAAATTTGCCGCCAAGGTCTTTATCTACAAAATTACTAGCTACCGAATCTGCAAAATCCTTAGGAGCTCCATATTTGATTTGAAAATACTGACTGAATAAATTTTTCAAGTAAGAAGGTTTGTAATCATATTCAGATCGCTCTACATTAAAATATAAGTTAAATGAATTGAAGTAGAGAAACTGTGGAAGTTCGAAATCAAAACTTAACCTTCCGCCGATTATTATAGAGTTATATTCATTTTTTCTTTTTTGAGCCGTGAAATAAGTTTCAAGTTTTGTTGTTATCGGCGCACCGAAAAGAAACGGCTGCTCAATAGAAATACGTGCATCGAAGTAACCGTAAAATGCGGAATCTGCAAAAGAAGGATGCTGAAGGAATTCGGAAATATTCTGTGCGGCTGCAGAGGTGCCTATTGTAAACTTTCTTGCATTACCTAGAAAATTCTTCTTGATAAAGTTCAAAGCCAAACCAAGATTAAAAGTATTATCCTCGTTGTTCATTATTATTTCAGGCGATAGTTCATTCATTAATCCTATATCTGCGCTGATTTTTAATGGAACATTGTTGCCGGAAGTATCGGAAATAACACTGTTAACATTTGCAGAAGTGAAAAGATTTGTCCTAAATAATCTTACTATTCCTCTTTGAATATCATAATTGCTGTACCAGCTTCCTATTTTTATTCCTACAATATCTTTTAACAGAGCATCATCAACTAAATCAGATCCTTTGCCTGTTCGTTGAGTAAACAAATTGCTGATCTTATATCTGTTGCCGGGCGTAAATTTTAATTCTACATTAACTTTATTTTTCATCGTGTCAATAACAACAGTAGGTCTATCCACACTAACGAGCATAAAACCATGATCACGAAGGAATGACAAAGTATAATTTTTCTTCTCATCAACAATTGCATCTTCGTAGATTTTGTTTGTATCAACCTTACAATAATCGGCAAGTAATTCTTGAAATTCAGGCGCTACCCATTCCAAACCTTTCAAGGTTAAGGATTTAAAATAAACCGGCTGAGACTCGAAGATCGTGTAAGTTAATTGTGTTTTATTACTTGACGTATCTAGTTCATAATTAGAATTAATTTTTACTTTGAAGAATCCTTTTGCCCGATAAAAATTTTTAAGAGCATTTATGTCTGATTGAATTAGTAGCGAATCAAAATAAACAGCTTTGCCTCCTAACGACGAAATCTTATTTAAGAGCTTTGACAGCCAACTGGGTGATTCTTTAGAAAATATTATTTCCCTAAGATCAGATGACGAAAAATTACTATTACCTTCATAGTTAATCTCAGTAAGTTCATATTTTTTATTTGATTGTGCTAATACTCCAACTGCAAATAGAAATATGAAAACGTATGAAAGCTTATATTTCAACAGTAATCCTTCAATTAATTATTTTTACCGGAGTTCCAATTTTAATTACCGAGAATAATTCATCTATATTTTCGTTGCTTACTGCAATTGATCCGTTAGTCCAATTAAACGAGAACGGAAGATTTTTAAATATAATATTATATTTCCCAATACCATGTATTCCGATCTCCGAACCAAGTTTTGTTTCTTTAGGCGGACATTCGTTTTTCTTTACCGAAAGTATTATCGTATTGAACTCATCGTTGAAAATATATCCCTGTTTGAATGCTTCTGCAGCATCTCTCTCATTCGGATAATCCAAATGAAAAAATTTATGATACTTATTTGATGTATCAATTGCGCAAATTTTATAATCGCCTATGGGTGTAATGTTATCATCTGAAGAAGATTTTATTATTCCTGAACTTTTACCAAATACAGCTTTGTATGTTTTAACTAAAATTTTATTTGAATAAAGTAAAATCCGGTAATCTGTTTTATCAATTACAAGATGAATATTCTCAAGTCCCTTCAATCCTTTTTCCATCATAGCTTCTTTCAAAGTAACTTCCCGCAGATTGAGAATTACTCCGTAAAGAATTAATCCGGCAAAAAATATCACTACACTTCCGGAGATATATAAAATATTTTTTAGCACTATGAATCTTGCCGATTAATCTGTGGCTAAGATAAAATTATCTATTGCAATATAAATAACGAAAAGCCCAACTTCTAAATGAAGTTGGGCTTTTTCTAATTATCCTTTTCAAATAAATATTCGATTATTTGTGGTTCTTAGCACCTACAACCGCAATTGCAGTCATATTAATAATATCATTAACAGAATCGCCTCGTTGAATAACATGAACAGGTTTTTTCATTCCCATCAAGATTGGACCAATCACTATAGCATCTGTCAAACGCTGCAAAAGTTTATAAGCAATATTTCCTGCTTCAAGGGTTGGAAAGATCAAAACATTTGCGCCGCCTTTAAGTGATGAGAATGGATATTCTTTTTCCATTTTTTCAGCAACAACCGCTGTATCAGCCTGCATTTCGCCATCAACTATAAGATCAGGTCTTTTCTGTTTTATAATTTTTACAGCATCTGAAACTTTGATTGTCTGCGGATAGGGAGCGCTTCCAAAATTACTAAATGAAAGCATTGCAATTTTAGGAATGATATCAAACTCTTGAACAGTATCTGCCGTATTAATTGCAATTTCTGCCAGCTGTTCTGGTGTAGGATCAACATTTACAGTACAATCGGCAAAGAAATAAACTTTACGTTTAATGATTACTATGTACATACCGGATACAATTTTTAATCCTTCTCTAACACCTATACATTGAAGTGCTGGTCTGATTGTTTGAGGATAGTGTTGCGTAAGTCCTCCCACCATAGCATCGGCATCACCCATTTCAACCATCATTGCAGCAAAATAATTTGGATCGTGCATTAAAGATTTTACATCTCGCGGAGTAACACCTTTACGTTGACGTTTTTTATAAAACACTTCTGAATATTGCTCATTCTTTTTCGTTGTATCAGGATCAACAATTTCAAAATTATTCAGATCGTAACCTAATTCCTCTATCTTAGATTTTACAACTTGCTCGTTACCAAGTAATATCGGTTTTGCAATATTTTCTTCAACAGCAGCATTAGCAGCGCGGATGATCTTCTCTTCTTCGCCTTCCGGAAAAACAACTTTTTTGGGATTTTGTTGAGCTTTATGAACCATTATTCGAACTATTTCAGTTGAATATCCTAATCGCTCCTGCAATTGTATTTTGTATGCATCCCAATCCGTAATTGGATTTTTAGCTACACCGCTATCCATTGCTGCTTTTGCTACAGCCGGCGCAACAGTCCAAAGTACACGCGGATCAAATGGTTTTGGAATTATATATTCCGGACCAAATGAAAATTCTTTTCCGCCGTAAGCATTAAGAACTACTTCCGGAACTTTCTCTCTTGCAAGTTGAGCAAGTGCTTTTGTAGCCGCCATCTTCATTTCTTCATTGATTTTACCTGCACGAACATCAAGAGCACCACGGAAAATAAATGGAAATCCGAGAACATTATTAACTTGATTTGGATAATCGCTTCTTCCGGTTGCCATAATAATGTCTTTGCGTGCGTCAATTGCGTCTTCGTATTTTATTTCGGGATCCGGATTAGCCATCGCAAATACAATCGGATTCTTAGCCATACCCTTAACCATTTCTTTCGAAACAACATTTCCTTTTGATAATCCAACGAACACATCTGCTTCTTTCATTCCATCGGCTAAATCTGCATACTGATTATCTTGAGCAAATAATTCTTTGTATTTATTTAGATCGGTTCTTTTTTTGTGGACGTGCCCTTTTGTATCGAACATTGAAATATTTTCTCTCTTAACACCAGCGGCAACATATAATTTACAACAAGATACTGCAGCGGCCCCGGCACCGTTAACAACAAGATGAATCCTGTCTAGTTTCTTCCCGGCTATTTCAACAGCATTAATCAAAGCGGCGCAAGAAATTATTGCTGTACCATGCTGGTCATCATGGAATACAGGTATGTTCATGGTTTTAATTAATTCTTCTTCAATCTCAAAACATTCCGGCGCTTTTATATCTTCTAAATTAATTCCTCCGAAAGTAGGCTCCAACAATTGAACTGCACGGATTACTTCTTTGGGATCATGTGTTTTTAATTCAATATCGAAAACATCTATATCTGCGAAACGTTTGAATAAAACACCTTTACCTTCCATAACAGGTTTACCGGCGTGCGGACCAATATCACCTAATCCTAATACTGCAGTTCCGTTTGAAACAACGGCAACCAAATTTCCTTTTGCTGTATATTTATAAACATCATCATCGTTCTTTTCGATCTCTCTGCATGGTTCTGCTACACCAGGTGTGTAGGCGAGTGATAATTCCCTAGCGGTAAAACAAGGCTTCGTAGGAACAACTTCAATTTTTCCTTTACGTCCTTCACTATGATACCTTAACGCTTCTTCTTTATTAACACTCATATTTTCTCCCTTCTATTGGTCTATGATATGCACTTTCGATATGATGATTTAGATAAATTAATCTGACTAATAATATAGATATTCTGTCAAAGTAAAAAGCAAGTAAATTTCAGGAATGTTTCTCTAATTCTTCAAAAAGAAAACCCCGACATTTTACGGGGTTTTCTAATTATTAGTTTAACAATTATTAGTTGCTTCAATTTTTCAAATCTGGTATTACCAATTCATCGACACTGAAGCTTGCAGCATACTGTCGTTATAATTATTTCCTCCGCCTGAAAGATCTTTGTAGTTTGATATATTCCCTTGAAGTTCGAATCTTAGCCATTGATAAAGTTTTATATTCGAGCCCAAATAAATCATTGTTTTCTTTGTGTAATTCTCCTCGTTGGAAATAGTTCCGCCGAGATTCGCAGAAATCATTTCACTTAATTGATAATTCCCGTTCAAATCAAATTCCGTTATACTACTTGAGACAGAAAGAATTTTGGATTGAGTTAAACTTAAGGTCGAACTCAATGTCAGTGGAAACTCAAAACTGAAACTCTGGTTTAACATATAAGATTCATTCGAGAACTTGTTTGATATAATTCCAATTTTATTGTTTTGCCATTGTCCTGTAAACGAAAACATTGTTGAAGATGATACAGTAGACAACCTATAAGAATAACCGGTCACAAAAGAGAGCAAATCGGAAGTGTTTTCCATCTTTTGAGCAGCAATTACATTGTCGTTACTTTGTGAATATGGTGAATAATTTATTTGAACAAACGGCAGATTCGGGAAATAAAAACCAAGATTCATACCAAACGATGTAGTTGTTGTTGTGGATTGCTTCCAATTGATCAAATTATCATTGTAAACTCTGAAGAACGTTTTCAATGTTATTTTCCTATCCGCAAACTTCTGGTCGAAATTAAAATTGAATTGGAATTGATCTTGTCTTAAATTCGGCGCTGCTAACGACATAAAACCCGGACCAATTCTTCTTACACCTAAAGAAAGGAATGTTGCACTTGACTCATGATTAAAAGCCAATTTTCCATTCCAAGCATAATCAAATGATGTGCTCAACTTAGGCGTTATTAAATTTTTCACAAAGTCTGGAATCGAACTACTAACAAAATCTGCATCATTTGTGTTTCGTGTGAAGCCGGATACAGCCGCCTCTCCATCTATCTCGATCGTGTTTTTAAACAAGTTAACTTTACCTTCAGATCCAATCACTACATTTTCCTGCGGGGTTAGTAATGAATTAGATGAACTTACCAGTATCGAGTTCGGATCATCATTTATTTTTAATGCAGTTAAAAAGAAATGTGCATTTTCTTTTTCCCCAATTCCAATTCTACCTGCTAAAAATGATCTCTTAAAAGAAACATCATTTATACCTTCCAAATTTTTTCCAGCGGCAACAGCTAAGTATAATAATCCCGGGTTGAACTCAACATTAATTCCGTTTACAGGAACGCCACTAACTGTTAACTCTGAATAATCCGGGTATGTTCTTCCAATTCCAAGTGTCTTGATATTTAGAAAAAGTTTTTCAGCTGGAGAAATCAATCCAAGTTTTTCTGCGTTTTCTTCAAGTTTATTTGGATCGCTTAAAGCGGTTATATCGGTAAGTTTCCCTAAAGTAGAATCTGCAGATGATGCAATCTCCTTTGCCTTTTTAGAAATACGATCTTTTATTTTTGATTTCAATCGATCAATATCCAGCATAAATGAAACGCTGTTCATACTCTGCCTATTCGAATTGTTTAATGAAGAAAGATAAATATTCATTCCGAATGGAATATCGTAGATTGAAAGTCTCGGATTAATTTCGAGAGTCTGGTAGTTTAAAGGAAGTTGTGAGAATTGTGCCGGTTTGCTGCTTGTTATTTGTGTAAACTTTGCGTCACCATAAAACTTAAAATTACTCGGACTACCCGATAAATCAATCGGTGCAGAAGCTCCAAAGAAGTTTAATCTTGATGTTCCATAATTTTTATTTGTGAAAGATGACAAACCTGATGGTAACTCAGATTTATCATTAATATAAATTTCACCGTATTGATTAGTATCTCCATTGTAGTTTGCTGAATATTTTTCTTTCTTATCTTCACCACCTTGGATTTCGAAAGATCTTATTTCGCTTTCCTGTGTTTTGAAATCCTCGATAAATACTTCAACCATCCATGCATATTTATTACCCGGAACCAACTGGCGGGCGGCTACCGGATAACGCAACACAGTTGAGGAAATTTTAGGCGATTGATAATACATCGGATTGGATGCCATTGCCGAATGCACCGACTGATACCCAAGAATTTCTACCAGATTCAATCTGTAATTAATTCTCGCGTTCGGTGGAACAGGAACCGGCGGTAACCATGAAAAGATAATGGCCGGAGGCCCACTCATACTTTTTAATTTTTGATTTTCAGATTCTTCCGCAGAGATATTGCCTATAACTTCACGATCTAACGGACTTATCAACTCCATCCTGTTTAAATTTTCGACAGTGGTTTGAATGCAGTCGGATGCAATTTGCTTTCCATCCAATGCTTCGAATACAGCCACACAAATATCATAACTTCCTGAAGGAATACTTCCTGTATTCGTCATAATATTTTTATAGCGATCGTTCGATTCACTGACGCTGAAAGGACCTAGATCTCTACCACTAACAGTCTTTACACCGGGTTGCAGACTAATTACTGATGAAGTTGCTTCTATAATTTTTCCTTGCGAAGATTCCGTTGCAGTTCCTTTTAGATAAACATTTACAGCTCTATCACTATTGTTGATTAAAACAATTTTCCAGAATTGCTCAACTTTAAATTGATATGGAGGGGGCTGCTGAAGATGAATAGTAATTTGAGCGTATGTGCTGATTGTTACTATGAAGAACAATAATATTATTCTAAATGTTTTCATTTTTTTCCTTCAAATAGAAGTGATGTCCTGAATAGTATTCTAAATACCATTTTAAATTTTTTAATTCGATGAATTGATTGAACAGTATGATATAGTATTTGATTCACTTTGTTATTATCAATCCTATCTCCAAAATTTTACGGCTTTATTTCTAAAACTATTAAAACCATTAACTTCATTATCATTACATTTAGCATTATCACAACTGAAGCTTCTCTATTCAATAATCTTACCAACTACGGCGCTAATTTTTGATTGACCGCCATCATTTGTAACAACCTTTACCGCATAGTAATTTTCTTTATTGGTATTCTTATCGGTATATGATTTTTCTTTCGTCGTGTCGTATTGTTTTAATTGTCCTTTATCGTCTTTCTTGTAAATCACAAAAATGTGTTCTGTTCTTAGAGCAGGGTATTCCCATTTAAGAATAATATTTTTCTTTTCGACATTTGCACTGAAGTTTTCAATTGGAGGTCTTATACCAGTGTCATAAGGTTTACCATATACAGTAGAAGCATATTTGGAATACAGTCCGCTTAAATCCTTAGCCCTAATTGAATAATAGTAAGTGACACCCGTTGTTACAGTAGTATCAATGAAGTTGGCTGCAGTTGATTCAGTTGTTTTGAGAATTTCCCACTTAGCCTGCATATCGGTTTTTCTATATATTATATGTTCTTTTACATCCTCGCTGCTGCTAGGCACAAAATGCAATTCAATTTCTTTTTCTCTTACAATGACGTCATTAAAAATAGGAGTTACGGGTGGAATAGTATCAGGTCGTGCTACTATTAGCACATTCGAAAACTCTGATTGATTGTAGTTGAAATCAAGTGCTTTAATTTTATAATAAATGAAGGGTGTTAAAGAATTCAATGTAACGGTGTCTTTAAATACAGTTTGAACTTCTTGTATTAAAGAGTCGGTATTTATAAAACTCTCATGAATAACAGAGAACTCATGTTCGGCACTATTTGATTTAAAAAGCCTGTACCCCATTAAATCCTTTTCTTTATTTTTCTGCACTGTGAGTGTCACTACACCGAGCGAATCTATTTTACCGGAAATAAAAACAGGTTTAACTGGCGGTATTGAATCAATTAAAGTAACAGAGACTGGGTATGAAGAGCTAACATTTCTTGCAGTATCAATCGCCTGAACGATATAATAATTTGGCGGTCCGGTTATAAAAGTAGTATCAGTAAATGTTCTGGTATCTTTTGAAAGCATTGCACTATGCAGTACTTTAAACTCTCCTTCATTTTTATCTGATCGAGCAACAAAAAATCCTTTCAAGTCTGGCGCCGGAATCGGATTCATTTTCCAGGTTACTAAAACTTCTTTTGGTTTCACATGTTGCGGCTGCGGTAGAAATGGTTGTTCGGGCGGAGTTAAATCCTTTGGCATTCCATTGACTTCAGCAAACTGAACTTTTTCTCCAAATAAGGTGTAGCCAAAAAATCTATATGTATATGTTTTATAGTTGATCAGATTTTTGTCGTTATATCCGCTTCTCGATTCACCCACAAAACCGCTTCCTTCAAGACTATGTATTGGAGCTTTATTTAATTGAGTAAATGTAGTCTCGCCAGGATTAGCACGCTCTACAAAATATCCTGAAAGTTCCGGCATATCTAACCAAGCAAAAAATAATTCTGTATCTCCCTGTTTTACATATACTGGATTATCGTAACCCTTCTTAAGATTCTCAGCAACAATAAAATAATCTACGGGAATAATTTTGTACATACTAGATGCACCTAATGGTCTAACTCTATAGATATATGATTTTCCTTTTATGGCAGTATTATCAGTGTAACCTAAACCCAATGCTGTAGCAACATTTGCATTCTGCAATGCTGTCATTGCAAAAACCATGTACTCATAATCTTCCTTACTTTTCTGATCTTTTAATTCTGCAATGCCTTTGTCAAAATTGAATACCCCACCTTCTCGTTTAGAAATGTTTTTTAGAAAATCTCTAGCAACCTCTAATTCATTTTTTGAGTCTATGTTTTTTTCGTTACTAATAGCAGTTTCCCATTGATTATCTTTATATGGAAATACTTTTGCTATTTCTACATAATCCAAAGTATCGGTTTGCTTTCTTTTAACTTTTGAATCGAAAAGTGTTCTTTCAATACTAAATCCATTTTTAAAACCAACTTCTAGAACTGATTTTTTATCAGGTAAAAATCGAATTTCAACACCTTTGCCTTCTGTATATCTGCCAACAACATTAACATAGCTTGTAGGAATTGTTGTGGTATCTGCCTCTTGAGCAAAGCCGATGTTTGCAAATAAAAACATGGCGACGATATATATTAAGCACATTTTGTGCTTTAGCATATTTGATATTAATAAGTTTTTCATAGTTGATCTTTTATTTTATTATTTATTTATTAGAGTGTTTTTTGAATTAAGCGTACTTGCAACTGTAACCATTGGTCCTGTTCTGAAATTTTTAGTAACAGTTTGAGTAACAACATTATTATTCTTGTTCTTTGCATCGATCCAGCTATTGTTAACAAATTCTTTTAACGTAGCAGTTACAGTAAAAGTATAATCCTTATCTACTGTTAAATTATTTTTAACCTCTGGGGCTTCAGGGGGTAAATTATTATAAGTATTACTGGCCGGTGGTAACGGATAAGTAGTAATTATTTGTCCACTACTAGCAGTATTTTTTATAAAGGTATTGTTAAGAAGTATGTTAGTATTAACTGTGTTAATTTTAGCTTGAGTTTGACTAATCGTTTTGGCTGTTGTTGTATTGATTGTGTTTGGAGTTGAAACGGTATATAGATACTCACCGAGATTATTTTCATTTTTCTTTAATACTATAATCGATAGTGAACCATCAGTATTATGAATTTTCAAGTTTGTGCTTACTACCATTTTAAAAGTTCTGTTTTTTATAGAACCATCTGATTGTTGCTCGGATACATCAAACACATTATTGGGAATCAATCCATACTGTACAGCTAATGGAGATATTAAAGGGAAGCTATATTGTTGTGCGGGATGTACATATTGCACTAATAGTTGTTTCTGATCTTCTGCAGCATCTCCTTGTGCAACGGTGACACCATTTCCTGCACTGGTTATTCCTGTACAATTAGTGCCGTATTCAAAACTTTTATTAAATGAAGTATTTACCAGATAATGATCTTGAAGATGTACGCATGCTGACCAACCAAAATCAGTTACAGAATTGTAATACCAATCACCGGTAGAATGTATCCATGTAGTAAAATGTCCAATTTTAACAGACCCTTCTACTAAGCCAGTTACATAAACAGGATTTGGAAATTTTCCTTGCAACCAACCTCCGGCTTTAATATCTGCTATGTTCCAGGTCGTACTATTATGTTTTACAGATGCTAATACAGAAGCATAAAAGCCTATACTTCCGGAGGCCTGCCATCCATTAATTCCAATTCGTTCGGAAGGATACTCACAGTTGTTTCCATTGTATTCTGCAAATGCTAGATTTAATTCTGCACCGGCTGCTAATTTTAAAGATGCGGAATAACTGCCAACTAAATTAAAATCAACATCCTTGTTAAACTGAAATCCAATACCTAATGCAAATCCTCTTCCGGTTGCAGTGTTTGTATTACCAGTTATACCAATGGTTGTTACAGCAATACCAGGATCAGTTCCAAATACACCGTGGTAACCATCCTTAAATGTTTGTGTAAATCCGGAAGGAGCTACTATATCATTTCCAAAAATTAAATATTCGTATAAGTGAACACCAAATACATCTACATTATTTAATCCGTTAGGCACGGGTTCTCCAAATTTGAAAAACCATTTATTTGTTTTTCCTCTGATGTCCAAAACAAGATTTGCTGGACTTGGAGTAGTAATAGGCGGAGCGTTTACATTAACACTTGCCGAGAGGTTAAAATGCTTATCGGGAAAATTATAACTTACATTAACAGCTCCACTAATATTAGCCGTAGGTCTTTTTGCAAAACCGGCACCAACCCAAAAGTCACCTGTAAATGCAATGTATGTTAAACCCTGACTCTTTGAGAACTGCGCTAATAGTCCCACATCTGCGTTAAAAGTTTCTTCTTTGGGAGTAGTTGCGATTGTAGCTGCGACTCTCAAGCCCATTGTTGATTTCAAAGGAGTAAAAGTAAATTTCTTACCTGATGGCGTTTTAGCTGAGGTTGCCTGTGTGGCTAACATATTATAGTATGCACCGCCGCCAAAACCTCTGAAGGCAAGACCCGTTAAAAAAGGAACGCCCGGGGGAGGTAAGAGAACATCAGCTTCTACTCGCCAATACCTGTATAAACTGCTATATAAATAATTAGTATTTCCAAACTCGACTAATGCCCTTGCTTTAAGACCAACAGATGTAAATACAACATTTAATTCTCCAAGAAAGCCATTACCATAAACAGGATCTTCATTTCGAATACTTATATTGCCATCAATCTTAACAGCCGGCATATCTGCATGAACTGAAATACTGTCAAGAAAAACTTCTATGAACTTGGGGGTAAATTTTTTGTCGGTTTTATTCAATTCTACAGCAAATGATGCACCCAATGTGGTTGCGCCGCCTATGTCTTCCGTGAGGTTGGCAACAATATCGATCATTAGTGCCCCTCTTAGAAGCTCCATTTTCGGGCTAGGCAAATTCGCTTTTGTTAATGATTTATAATAGATCTTTTTAATTGAGACTGGGAAATTAGCTAACCATTTTGGAGGACTTGCAAAGCTCCATGAACCAGGATTAAAATTGAGTGTATTTGTAGTTGAATTATAAGCATAGTTTAATCCTACATTCTCAAAACCCAGTTCCATCTTTATACCTTTAATTGGAAAGTTAGGACTATCCCACTTAAAAGTACCGTTCAAATTAATTGAAAGAGTGTTTAAGTTCGGAGAAAGATTCGCCGAAATATTTGAGGTCGGCAGTAATGTTAGTTTGCCTTTAAAAATATCAGCATCAATCGGGCCCATAGGAAGTATAGCTATTTGAAAATTATTTCCACTCGATACCTGGTTGAATGTAGCAGTGTATTTTAAACTATTTTGAGTTGTAACTTCACTAATTGGCAATACAAGTACGCCCTTGGCTTTTCCGCTAACTAAAGAACTGCTGATAATAGAAATCTCAACCGTATCCAGACTGGCACTTAAATCAGCTATCCTTCCTGATTGCAAATTGAAAACGTTTACCGCTTTTATTTTCGTGGTTAACCCCATATCATCAATTACGAAATTAGATGCTGTTACGACTGGTGCAGTAAGATTAGTTCCCGTTTTCCATGTATCAGGTAAAGTGAGAACAAAAGATTTTACATAGAATCCTTTCCATGTTACTGTTGAATCGTTTGGGTAGTTGCTAGGGAAATGCATGTCCAGGGGATTTCTACTATCAGAAAGATCGAGTGACATCGGGCTTGCCTGAATCTTTATTCCATTTGTACCTACAATTTCACAACTATCTAATGTGCCGGTAAGCAGAATATTATCCATGCTTGTTCCATTGCCAGCAATGGTTGCTTTAACTGAATCTGCTGAAGTTGGAACTGGGAGTAACCAATCTCTGGTAAACTTAACTTCGAGTCCAAGACTTATATCTTTAACGCCTGTACTATCCCATTCAACATAACATCCGGAATTGGCTGTCCCTTTTTTAAAGTTGAAAATCATTTTAGGAGTGGCTGAGGTATTAGGAATTTTTATATCTTCGGCAAGTTCCACGCGACCGCTGGTAAAATTAATACTGGAAGGATGTATAGGAAAATATTTTCCTGCAAAGCCTAAAGTATATGGTGTACCAGATTTTGTAAATTTTTCCTGCGCCAAAAAATTTATTTTGGATGAATCTTTTTTGAAGACCATTTCGGTAATTATCAATTTCTGATTGCCGTTATTGAATTGCAATCCAAAAGGCATTTTAAGTGTATAGTCTGGCAGAACCGGAGGCGGGATATTACTCTGGTAGTTTATTTGCGGCTGACCGTAGTTAAGACTATTAACCCAGGTAACTAGGTTATCAATTTTACCATTCGACCAGTTTACAATATGATCCACAACATTAGCTGCACCCGGTCCTGTTAGAACACTCTCAGCCCATGCCAGCGGGTATGCTAAATAAGATGTACTGGAACTTCCGCTCTCCATAGTTACAATTCCACCGGATGTCAATCGTTTGGTTGTATCAACTCGAATTTTTTTAAACTCGACTGCAACATTTGTCCCTAACCAATTAATGTGGACTCTTCCTTTACCAGTTACTGAGCTATCCGCTTCGATAGTTACGTCGGTAACGATAACTTTAAATTCTCCATTATGTCCGGCCTTAATTGTATCACCTACTGCTGCAGTTCCTGTTCCGCCTACTAAAGATGTCGTATCATTTGGAGTAGTTATGGTTAAACTTTTTTTGTTACCATTTTGTCCTTCAGTATCAAACATAAATGCTTCAGACATTCCGCCACTCTCTCCAACACCTTGTCCTGATTTGTTGACGAGTTGTACGGTCCATGTATATTTTTTATTCTTCTCTATTTTTTTTGCAGATACCGGGTACTGTAGCATTTTTGTTTTGATATCACTCTTTTCAAACCATGCCGGGTTTTGTTTAACTGCTTCAGAAGGAGATTGTTTATTTATTATCTCAACTACTTTAATTTTATAAGTAAAATCATCTCCAGGTTTAACTGATGGAAGCATCCAGGTAAAAAGAATCGGCATATTCGAATTCTGTTTTGAACCATCTGCGGGAGAAATTAGTTGCGGACTAATATTTTCAACATTTTCTATAATAATATTTTGATCAATACAGCTACTTCCAAGTTCTCTTCCATCTTCGGCTTTTGCTTGGATACAAATTGTATAATCTCCTGAAGGTGCTTTGCCTGTTCGGTAAAATGCTTCACTCCATTTACCTGATTTGAAATTTACACTCCCGGTGTTAACATCGTTATAAGTAATCATCTTTGTCCCAGGAGGTAAGCTCATTAGTCCTGATTGTCCATTAACAACTATTCCTTCTCCCTTAACTTTAAGAGTTCCGGACAATGTTATATGTAAAGTGGATTTGGTTGTATTTATGAGTATTGCTTTCCAGAGATCTGTAGCTCTCAGTTGATTTTGCGGGGGCTGTGAGAGTGTAACCTGAACCTGATCCTGGGCAAAAGATAATCCGGCAAAGAAAAAGAAAGTTAGAAGTAAATATATTTTTCGCATACTACATCCTTTTGATTCATTTGCAATTATATTTTATGCTGCGTTAACCTTATGCAATAAACAATTTATAATGCCTGTTATTTTAAATTCAATAAAAATTCTTCTCATTTTATTGTTTCACCGTTTCTGATCTTAATTGAAGTTTTGTTCTTCAGATTTTTTAGAGATTATTTAACTTCTTTATTTTATCCGTAAGTATCTTTGGGTGAATCTAAAATAGAAATCAACTCTTTTTACTCAAAAATTGATTTAACGGTAAGATGAGATTTCTGTGAAAGGATAATTTTTATGATTAGTATCTTATCGATTAAAGTTTTCTTTACTGATTATAATGTAATTAGAATGAGGTATTAAGTCAAGAAGTCTTATTAAGGAAGTTAAATATTTAATCACAAAAAGCTACATTTATAGGTAATTAAATTATAAATCGGACGAATATGGGGTTCAAAGTTATTTCTGAAAACTGATTGCTGAAGACTGATAACTAACCTATACTTCCATAATTTCTTTTTCTTTGTGTTTGATTATATCATCAACCATTATTATATGTTCATCAGTAAGTTTTTGCGTCTCTTTTTCCTCTTCTTTTAATTCATCTTCAGTCATCTTTTTATCTTTTTCCAATTTTTTAAGATGATCGTTTGCATCTCTACGGACATTTCTTAAAGCAACTTTTGTTTCTTCACCAAATTTCTTAACAATTTTTACCAATTCTTTTCTTCTTTCTTCGGTTAACATAGGAATGGGAATCTTAAGATTAGTTCCATCGCTAATTGGATTCAACCCGAGATCCGATGCAAGAATGGCTTT
>Ga0182021_10001921_pt1 | contig 24208 bp, 20 predicted proteins | sample 612E3MmetaG_FD_120493 | JGI IMG/M metagenome (GOLD analysis project Ga0182021, IMG submission 120493) | Permafrost microbial communities from Stordalen Mire, Sweden - 612E3M metaG (Illumina Assembly) | ecosystem: Environmental > Terrestrial > Soil > Wetlands > Permafrost | place: Sweden... | reverse complement strand
GGTTGACGATCAGGATGTCGCCCTCGGAAACAGTGAACTGTTGCCCCTGGGTCTTGATGGTGACTTTCATAAATAAAAGCGCGGATGAAGCGCCCTCGTTTCGGTGAAGGCAAGGCTGAATTTCGGGTGAACGCGCCGCGAGGGAAAACGGCCCGGCGCCGCCGGTTTTCTGCGCGATTTTCCGGGGGATTATGATCGTGGAATAGCTCCAGAAGCGGAAGCCGAAACCACGGATTATTGGCACGGAGGAGCCGCAACCAAATGAAAAACGAACGGATTTGAACCACTAATGAACGCTAATGGACGCTAACTTTCGGAACGGCAAAAATGCCGGAATTAGGACCCACCGCAGATCTCGCAGATGGCGCAGATTAGGAGGGTTGGGATTGAAGGCATTACTCTTTCGGATTAGCGAAAATTAGCGTCAATTAGCGGTTTGTCTCGCGGACAGGATCGGGAAAATCGGCGATGCCGGGGTGCGCGGCGTTGGCGGCGGCGTAGGGGAGGGCAAATTCGAGGGCGGCGCGCCAGGTCGCGCCCCGGCGCAGCCGCGCGAAAAGCACGCCGGCGAGCAGCACGTCGCCCGAACCGGTGGGCGACACCTCGCGGACGGGCGGCGGCGTCAGGCTGGCGGGCGTTTCGCCCCGCGCAGCCAGCCATACGGGTCGGGGCCCGTCGGTGACGATCCATGCCTGCACCGGCCACCGGCCAAGCGCGGTGCGAAGATTGGCCGCGGTGTCGGCGGCCGTCGCCTCGGGGCCCAGCAAGGCGCGCAGCTCGTCGGCGTTGATCTTCACCAGTTCGACGGGCCGCTCGGCGAGCCAGGCGAGCGGCGGTCCGTAGGCGTCGACGAAAAGCGGCTGGTGGCGCGCGAGCCAACGGCCCAGCGCCTCGCGGAAAAGCGCGGCGTCGGAGGAGTCCCAACCGGGCATGCTGCCGCAAAGGGCGAGCGCGCTGGGAGCCGGGCATGCGTCGAGATATCCGGCGGCCGCGCGCCACGCGGCGGCATCGGGCGGGCTATCGGGACCGAGAAACGTCGTTTCTGCCCGGTCGGGCGCGCGCACCACGAGGCCGGTGCGCGTCGCGCTGGCGGTGGCGAACGCCTCGAACCGGAAGCCCTGGGCCCGCAGCCACGCGCGGCATTCCTCGCCGGGCGCGCCACCGGCGAAGCAGAGCGCGGTGACGGGTGCGCCGAGGCGTCGCAACATTTTGGCGACGTTGATGCCCTTGCCGCCGACCTGGAACGATTCGTGCCCGGCGCGCTGGGTTTTGCCCGGCGTCCAGGCGGCGAATTCCTGCGTGCGCTCGGCGAGCAGGTTGCCCGTGAAGGTGAGGAGGTGCGGGATGTAGTTCATCGTTTCCAGGGACGGTAGAAGATGTAATCGACCAGCGTGCTGAGTCCAAAGAAGTCGCCGAGGGTGCGAATGCTGCCGACCGCACTGAGCACGCTGGTGAAGCTGCCGGCCTGCGGTTCGTGGATGCGCAGCAACACCGCGGTGCCGATGAGCGCCAGGGTCGGTTGCACGAGGAAGCAGGCGTGGTAGACCTCCAGCGCATGACCGGGCCAGCGGAGCAAGGCCCAGTCGAGGGTGGCGCCGCCGACGATCGGTGCGACCGCGGCCACGACGGAGACCAGGGCGAGATTGACCCCGATGGAGAGATTGCGCGCCTGGGCCGGAATAAGCTTCAGGAACAGGGTGAACTGGCCCAGCACGAAGCCCGCGTTGAACACGCCGCCCCAAGTCCACATGAAGTAAACCAGGTTGCGGTTGCCCGGTGTGAGGAAACACCAGAGGTAGTTTTGCGTTTGCCAGAGGAAGAGGGAAACGGCCACGACCGATTTGTTGCCAAAGCGTCCGAGCAGCCGGCCCCACACGGGAGAGGAGATGGCGCCGCCGAGTGCGCTGATCGTCGCCAACACACCCACATCGAAGGCCGACAGCCCCAGCCGCTCGAACAGGAAAACGTAATAGAAGGGGCCAAAACAAAAGGCGGCGAAGGACCAGAGCACGCCGAAGATCATGTAGGCGAACAACGGCCGGGCGGCGAGAAACGTCCGCCACTGGTCGGCGAGCGGCAGGCCCGCATCGCCGCGGTGGCGCGGCGCCGGTGTGGGCGAATGGTGCTGCCAGAAGATCGAGGCGATGCGCAGGAGCACGGCAAAGACGATGAGGGCTTGAAACGCCGGGATGGCGTAGCCCCACCGGTCGAGCACCCAGCCGGAGCCGAGCAAAAACGCCAGCGTCGAGATCTGGACCACGCGATTGCGGCGGCCGAAATAGCGCCCGCGCAGCAATCCCGGAACCCATTCCTGCATCCAGGCGTTCCAGGCGACGCTCGCGAGCGCGCCGCACAGGCTGGTGGCGAAAAACCACCAGGCGAGCCACCGGCCGACTGTCGCAGGATCGGCGCGCGGCAACCAGGGCAGCAGCACGCCCAGCGCCGCCCAGCCGATCAGATGCAGCGTGCTCATGAGCACCGTCACCGTTTTCGGCGGTTGCCAGCGCGCCAGCAGAGGCGAAATCGCCAGTTGCAGGAAATTGCACGCGAACGGCAGGGCGGTGATCAGCCCGATCGTGCCCTTGGGCAAATCGTAGGCCTTGGTGAAAAGAGCCGTGAGAAAAACCAGCGCCGGGATGGTGATCTGCGTGGGTGGCAAAATCTGCACCAGCGGCACGGTGACCAGCGCCTCCCGCAGTCCGAGGTGGAAGGAGCGGCGCAGGTTGGCCTTGTGCTGGGCGTGGTCGATATGCGGTGGGATTGCGTTCACGCGGATTCCAATCCTCCATCAAACCGCATGGCCCGCGTAATGAAAGCGAAAGAATTCCGCACGAAGAACACGGTGGCCCTCGCCCGCAGGCTGCTCGGCCAGGTGCTCGTGCGGACCTTCCCGGATGGCCGGCAGGAGCGGCACGTCATCGCCGAGGTCGAGGCGTACCACGGCGAGCGCGACCGCGCGTCGCACGCCAGCCGCGGGCGCACCCGGCGCAACGCCCCGATGTTTGCGCCCGGCGGCCTGTGGTACGTCTACCTGTGTTATGGGGTGCACGAAATGCTCAATCTCGTGACGGGCCCGCGCGATTTCCCGGCGGCGATTTTGATCCGCGGCGTCGCGGGCCTGGCCGGTCCGGGCCGGCTCACCAAGGCGCTCGCGATCGACCGCCGTCTCAATGGCGTGCCCGCGGCACCGGTCAGCGGATTGCATCTCGAGGCAGCCAGCGTGCGGGTGCCGCGCCGGTTGGTGCGCGCCGCGCCGCGCATCGGCGTGGACTACGCGGGGCCGGTCTGGGCGCGGAAGCCCTGGCGGTTTTGCTTCGATCCGAGCGAGCTGCCCGCGCCAATGCACGTTTCCATTCCCCGTCGTCGGAGGTAGCGCAGGCCTCCAGCCTGCATCGGACAAGCAAGCAGGCAAGGATGCCTGCGCTACGATAGCCCGGATTTGCGGGCCCGGGCGTGGACCGGGCTGCTCAGGAGGCCGCGGCGAAACGCCAGGGGAGGGGACGCGTCGCCGTCCGGTCACGGTAAACCGCTTGCAGCGCTCCGGGTTTGGGCTCGAAGGCCACGCCATCGAGAAAGTCCAGCCAGCCCGCTTCCTCGTGGCGGACGCCGAGCATCAGTTCGCGCAGGATGATGGTGTTCCAATCGTGCGATATGTGCAGATCGAGGCGGCCGGGGCCGGCAGCTTCGTCGAGGCGGGCCGTCAGATACGCCAGCTTCTCGGCCGCGATTTCGGCGGCCGGACGGATCACCCGCGGGGAGATCCGGCCGGAGAACCACAGGCGGACAAAATGATCGCCATGCAGCGCGGTGAGACGCCCGGCTTCGGCCAGATCGAGGATGTAGTCGATGCCGAGCGGATCCTGCGGGCCCACGAGCTCGACCGCCAGACCGGCGGAAGCCGCGCCGCGGGCGATGCACTCGGCCGTCTGCTGGCACCGTGTCACCGGGCTGTGGAAGAGGCGCAGGCGCGAAAAACCCTCAAGCCGCGCCCCCAGCGCAGTGGCGGCGGCGCGGCCGGCTGGATTCAATTCGGCCTGCGTCGGATCGGTCACGTCCACGATCGGAAAACGCTCCGCATGGCGGATGAGCAGCGCGACGACGCGCCGGGTGTCCAGCGCGCGGAGGGTGTGCAGAATTTCTTGGCCGTGCATGAAAGTGCCTTGGTCGTGCCGTCGATTGCCGGGGCGATCCGGAGGCCGGCGCGACGATGGAGTTCCCCGACAGGCTGAAGAGCCCGCCCGGAGAAAGTGAAGCGTGTAATTGGGTGGTCTGGTTTCCGCCGGCGCAAATCAGCATAGGCGTGGACGCTCAAACCCACGGGCGGGACGCCCGTGCCACCCGCCTCGGCGGGCAAGCAAACCGGGGCGATTCGCCCCGGCTCGTCACCCGCTCACGGTTGCTTGGCGGGACGATCTCCCCGCTTGGCCCCTGGCGCCATCGACGGACGTTCGACAAGAGCGGTGTTGAGCCCCGCGTGGGCGTCGAGAAAATCCGCCAACCGGGGATTGGCGATAAGAAACGCGCTATCGCCAATCAGACGCGGAGTCCGTTCGAGCTGCTGCCGGAGGGCAGGGTTTTGGTCGAGGAAGGCGTCGAATTGGGCGACCTCGTCACGCAGCAGGGGCGTACGGGCCATGCGCGCCAGGGCGCGGTGCAGGAGGAAGCCGCGTTCCGCTCGCAGTGCCCGGATCGTATCGGGCCGCAGCTTGAGGTGCTGATCCCATGCCGGGTTCAACTTGAGAAAGGCCGCGTCCGTCGCCTTGTCGGCATTGGCACGGAGCGCCTCCTCGACTTGCGAATTGGTATCGAAGAATAAGTTCAGGCTGTTCAATTCGGCTTGAATCTTCTCATCGGTCGTGAGGATGGGAACGGGGAGTTTGGCGGGTTCGGCGGCGGTCGATTCCGCACGTGCCGCCCACGGCAGCGACGCGAGAGCGATCAGAAAGGCGGTCAGGCAGATGTTGCGCAGCGAGGGTTTGGGAATGCGAAGATCGGGAGGGTTCATAAAGAAATGCTGCATTAACAATTGGGCTGACGCAAGCTAGGGCGCCGATTGTACAAACGTACGGCTCTATCCATGAAGGGCGAGCGGATTCTCTGGGCCATCCTGCCCGGACTCACGAACATGCGGTAAAAGAACCGGTTCCCACCGCCTCGCCATCGAAAAGAGAGGAAGCGCAATCGGGCGCGCGGAACGCTAAAAGCGCGTTCGAAAGCATTTTACCCGAAGATTCAGGACGCCCTTCAGGCGTTTGCGCACCATGCGAATCAGCTTCGGAAAAACGCGACGTTCTTTACGTTTTATTCACCGAAGTGAGAAAACATTAAGTTTGTGGTAAATTTCCTTTTGCAACAAAATTTCAATCTCATGGCTGCTCTTAGGCAGCTCTAATATCATCCATAATTCAAAATTAACTCGTCCAAGACATGAACACATCATCCAAGAGGGGCTTTACCCTCGTCGAGATCATGATCGTCGTCGTCATCATCGGCCTGTTGGCCGCCATGGCGGTTCCATCATTCCAAAAGGTACGCAGATCTTCCCAAGACAAAGCGGTGACAAACAATATGCGCCAGCTTGGAGCGGCGGCCGACCAGTATTTCCTGGAAAATGGCGTCTCTGCGGCGAAGCTCACTTCGCTTGTTGGTTCCTCGGCTTATGTCAAGGCACTGAGCACGGTGGCCAATGAAGCCTACCCGATCGACTACACCCAAGGCTCCCCGGTTATCGTTTCCGGCGTCGCAGGAGCGCGTACTCTTACTTACCTGCAGTAGGTTCGGAATTTCAAAAACCAACCGCCCGCCTGAAAGCGGGAGGATTTTTATGGGCCAGAGGGCCGGCGTTCACCGCCGCGCCGCTATGGCGGCGCACACGGCGTCGACCGAAATCGCGGATAACTCCGGGCCGCGGTGGATGACGTGGACCAGTTCGCCGGGTGGAGCCCACATCGCCGGGTCGGTGGGGCCGAACAGGAGCACGCAGGGCGTGCCCACGGCGGCGGCGAGATGGCTCACACCGGAATCGTGGCCCAGAAACAACCGGCAGGCCGCGAGCCGGCGAGCGAGCTCGGGCAACGGCAGATTCAACGCAACTTCGCCATAGGCGGCGAGCGCCGCGGCGGCGGTCGTGTCGGCCTCTCCGCCGACGATCAAGAGCCGGGCCTGGCCACGCAATCTTCCGGCCAGCTCCGTCCAGCGCCCGACCGGCCAGTTCTTGCGCGGCGAACCGCTGCCCGGATGAATCGCGATCGGAATCTCGTTTTGGGTTCTGCGTTCTGTGTTTTGGGTTCCGGATTTTGGCGTTCTGGTGTTTGGGGAAATTGTTTCGGATTGTCGAACTGTCGGCCTGCGGCCTCGGTGCGGATTTCGATATTCGGATTTCCCGACCCAAAGTCGGGTCTGGTAATCGGTGGTCGCCAGGCCCAGTGGGCGCAGCGCTTCGCAGTAATGCCGGGCCGCAGGTGAAACGGCCGGCAGCGCTGATGCCGTCACCCACTGCTGGCCGGTTCGCGTGGGAAAGTGCGCGGCCAGCGCCCCGTCGGTGTCAGGCCAGAAATTCACCACCAGATCGAACTCCGCCAGCCAGGCCTGCAGCGCGGCGGGGAGCGGCTCGCGCCCGTACAGGGCAGCCCAGCGCGCCTCATGCTGCGAATGCACGGCATCGAGCCGGCCGCCGGGCCGGACGAGCTCCGCGGCGCGGGCGTGACCGACAAGCTCGATCCGCGACCGCGGCCAGCGGGCGCGCAACAGGCCCAACGCCGGAAGTGTGACGAGAAAGTCGCCAAGTGCACCACCGCGGAGCACGAGAATCTTCATGGACATGACCCTTGCCGCGCAGTTGGGCATACCGCCCTTCTGGCGCGAAATAAATCCGAAATTCGAAATCCGTACCGAGGCCGCAGGCCGACAGTTCGACAATCCGAAACAACTCTAAAATCCGAATGCCAACAAAACCTCACGGCGACGGGAGCAGATTGTTTTCTGCCATTTCGATTTTCGGATTTGTTTCGAATTTCGGATTTTGAGATTCGGATTTTCCCCCATCAGGGGACCTTGTGCTCCATCAGGGTGAGCATCGCCGTGCCGAACTTCAGTTTGAGCTGCATCTTCACCGGTTGCCGGTCGCCATCCTGCGACACCCACACCTTGATTTCGCCGCCGCGTTTGAAGATGCCGCGCGGCTCGACGGTATCCATGCGCGGCACCAGCCGCAGCGTGCGTTGGTCGCCCTGGAACGTACGGACCTGGTCGTACCCTTCCGCGTAGAGCGTCACCGGATAAAGATCGTTGCCGACATAGATCAACGCGGCGCGCTTGTCGCCGGCTTTCGCCTGCCACTCGCGCGTCGCCACCAGGGCGGACAAGAGGTCCACGGGGTCGCCCGCCGGGATGGCGAACTCGTGATTGCGGTCTGGGCGCGCCTTGTCGGTGTGCGTGGCCACGCGTTTGGTGTAATCGAAAAGCGTCTCCGTGTCCGAGGCAGTTTTGTCGTCGGCGGTACCCACATCGCGCGCCGATACGATGCGGCCGGTCGCCTCGTCGATCAACGCGTCGGCGCGGTCGTCGTACGGATAGAACCCGCGCAGGATGCCGCGCGACGAGGTGACCATGGTGATGCGGAAGGCCGCCCGCCCCTCAACCACCTCACGGTGCGCGCTGATCCGGATGTCGCCCGCGTGGAGAAAAAGGCCCCAACTGACGCGGAAGAGCAGCGTTTCACCGTCGCGAAAGACGGTGTAAGGCGCGGCGGAAGCCAGGAGGGGGGTGAGCATGAGACAGGCGAGGAGAGTGCAGACACGCATGAGCAGGACGCGAGGAGACCACGGAAAGCGAATTGAGTGCGATGCATTTTTGGCGCGAGGGCCGGGGCGAAGGGGCGCAGCCCCTCGACAAGCCGTATCGGCAAGCTCAAGGTCCCGAGTCTGTGGAGGGACGCGCGGCCCGGATCTGTTTGACTCCGCTGAAGGTCATCCTGAGACATCCCACGAAGGCCCGCGCCTTCGGTGGTCCTGGGAATGAACTCGGTCAGGAAAGGCTGTCATCCTGAGCGCCGCGAAGGATCCATCAGCACATGGCCGGCCAACAGTATCCAGATGGATCCTTCACTTCGTTCAGGATGACAAACTGGGGCTGTTCATCAGCGGCCTGCGAACGGATGAGCGTGTCGAACGGGCTTTACTGCGCCCGATTTGGATCGCGGGGCTGCCGCGTTCCTCGCCCTACCGGCAGAGCACGAGCACGAGCCGACCTAGGTTCCAGAGACCGAGGCCCAGGAAAAGCAGGGGCATGCCGTAACGCAGCAAGCGGCCCCTCCAACTGTTGCCCATCCAGGTCTCGGGCACATGCCGCAGGCATACTGCGCAAACGGCTTGTCCCGGCCGCCGATGATCCCGCGGCACAGGCCGTACGTTTTCAACAGTCCGACCGCGGTAAAAAGGCCGCCGATCAAGGCCGGTTCAAACCAGGTGGCATGGAAGCTGGAGGCGAAATTCATTTGCGGTGGGTCCGATATGCCGAAGCTCGCTTCGGCTGGTTTAGGCCGTAGCCACGAGCGTGAGCGAGTGGCTGCGCGTCCACTCGCCTACGCTCGTGGCTACGTCGGAGATGAAAAGGACGGAGGGAGATTGGCACCGATGTGATTTGGTTCGATGCCCCGGAGCTCGCTCCGGGGATGTTTGTTTACTTGTTGCCCGTGGTGCCCGGCTGGCGGCGAGTACGCCGCAGGCGCCCGGTTTGCCGCGAAGCCGAGCAACGAACCCAGCATGATCACCAAACTGACCAACAGCACTTCGCCCGCGGCGGGCGTGGGCGTCAGAACCCGACTGCCAGCGGCAGTCGTTCGTTTTGGGAGAGAGATGGCTGCCGTCCGGTTTTGGCTGGGGGCAGGCGTAGGGGAGGGGGAGATTGAATTTTTCATGCACCTAAGAGTGCCGGAAACGCCCAATGAGGTGACAAAGAATCTGCGCGACGTGGAAACGACGGTCCGTTTGCCGGCGGTTGCTGTAGGCCAGCCCGATGGGCTGGCGGCCGGGTAAACGACCTGGCCTACGATGGCGAACCCGCCTTTCGCCCAGTGCGGACCAATAACATTTGATACGTAATACGGAACATTGGAGCCGTGTATGATTTGGTAACAACCATTCCTACAACCAAAAACGCGCATTTATCCCCAGGACAACGGATCACACATGATACGTATTACGTATCATTGGAATCGGCGCTTTGGGACTCGTCGGGCAGCGGAAACTCGAGTTGGTTGGCCGCGCCGAGGGCCCAGGCTTCGAGGCCGCGGGCGCGGAGGGTGGCGGCGAATTCACGCGCGAAGCCGTGCACCGTGTATACGATGCGGGGCTGCACGAGTTCGACGAAGCGGAGCAGGTCGTTAAAATCGGCGTGGTCGGAGAGCGGAAAGGCCGCCTGGCATTGAAAGCGGTAAATCGCGCCCGATTCGATTGCCCAGCCCGTGATGGCCGCGGTTCGGCGCGCCGGGATGCGGTTGAGCAGGCCATTGGCATGCGGCGGGCAAATGACGACGTGGCCCCCGAGCTCGCGGGCATCGAACTCGCGGTAGGGCGGGAACGCCACGCCGAGCGGTTCGTGCAGGCGCGTGAGGCGATAGGTGTCGGCGTGCAGCATCACGGGCAGACCGGCCGGAGCGAGCGCGCGCAGCACTTCCTGGCTTTTGCCGAGGCTGTAACAGAGCAGCACCGGCGTGGCGCCGTCGGCGAGCGTCTGCCGGCAAAAGGCGATCAGATTGCCGATGACGTCGGCGTCGGGCGGGAAAACGTACCGCGGCAGACCGAACGTCGTTTCCATGATGAGCACGTCGGCGCGCGGCGTGGCGCATGATTCTGCAGCAAGGCTCGGGCGAAGCTTGAAATCGCCGGTGTAGAGCAGCGTGCCGTGCTCGGAGTGGGCGAGCAGGCATTGCGCGGAGCCGCAGATATGGCCGGCGGGGAGGAGCGTGACGGCGCAGTCGGTGGTGAGTCGTTCGGTTTGGCCGAAGGACAGCACGTGCTCGGTGCGCTTGCCCGGCAGGCGGGCATGCAGAAATCGCGCCGTGCCGCGCGAGCAGAGAATCTCACGATGCCGCGCGATGTGGTCGGAATGCGCGTGCGAGACGAAGGAACGTTCGACGCGGCTTTGCGCGTCGAGCGACCAGCCGACCTGCGGCAGGTGGATGCCTTTGCGATAGTGGATTTCCCAGGCCATGAAGTGCGGCGGGAAGCTTCGGCGTTCGGGCGGAGGGATCAAGCCAACTGCGAGGAGTTTGTCGGGCTTGGGATAGAAGTTCGGAAAGAGCTCGGGATTACGTCGCGAGGCAACCCGCCCCGACCGACAAACTCCTAGTATTGCTCCGTTAAGTCCACGGCGGGAAATTCATCGATTCCCAGAGGGAATGATACGTAATACGTATCATTTGGCCTTGGTATGTTTTGCGGGAAAAGTCACGGAGTTATACCAGGCGGGTTTTGCCGGTGCCGGGCGGTACCGCTTGGGCCCGGCCCACCGGGCGGTGGTCAACCGGCGCCAAGGTGCTTACGCGGCGCGTTCAAAAATAGTCCGGCGCGCGCGGAAATTTCTCGTTTGATTCGCGGCGCGGAGCTTAGCAGGGTCGCCGGTTTCTTTCGGCTGAACCCGGTCAACCATGAGTCTCATCAAGAGCATTACCGAACTGCGCAAACGTCGCGCCCTCGTCCAAAAGGGCGGCGGCGACGCCGCCATCGAAAAGCAGCAGGCCATGGGCAAGCTCACGGCGCGCGAACGCGTGCTGGCGCTGCTCGATAAGCACTCCTTCGCGGAGTACGACCTGTTCGTCGAACACCAGGCGCGTGATTTCGACATGGACAAGAAGGTGTTGCATGGCGACGGCGTGATCATCGGCACGGGCACGATCGACGGCGCGCCGGTCTGCATCTATGCGCAGGACTTCACGGTGGCGGGTGGCTCGCTCGGCCTGATGCACGCCCGGAAGATCGCCAAGATCATGGATCACGCGCTCAAGATGCGCGTGCCCCTGATCGGCATCAACGACTCCGGTGGCGCGCGCATCCAGGAGGGCGTCAATTCCCTCGCGGGCTACGGCGAGATCTTCTACCGCAACACCCTCGCCTCGGGCGTGATTCCGCAGCTCTCCGTCATCCTCGGCCCGTGTGCCGGTGGGGCGGTCTACTCGCCCGCGCTGACCGATTTCGTCTTCGTGGTGGATAACATCTCCAAGATGTTCATCACCGGTCCCAGCGTCATCGAGACCGTGCTCGGAGAGAAAATCGGCATGGAGGAGCTCGGCGGCGCGCGCGTCCATGCTGAGATCACTGGCAATGCCCACTTCTTCTCCCTCAGCGAGCAGCAATGCTTCGAGCAGATCAAACGCCTGCTTTCCTTCCTCCCGCGCAGCAACGACGCCAAGCATAACACCCGCGAGCCCAAGGCGCCCAAGTTCAAGGGCCGCATCGAGGAGATCATTCCCGGCGACGCCAAGATGCCCTACGACGTGCGCGACGTCATCCGCGCCCTGGTCGACGAATCCGACTTCTTCGAGGTGCAGGAACTATGGGCGGCCAACATCGTCATCGGCTTCGGCCGCATCGCCGGCCAGTCGGTTGGCTTCGTGGCCAACCAGCCCCTCGTGCTGGCCGGCGTGCTCGATTGCGACAGCTCCGACAAGGCCGCGCGCTTCATCCGCTTTTGCGATGCGTTCAACATCCCGATCGTCACCCTCGAGGACATGCCGGGCTATCTGCCGGGCGTCGACCAGGAGCATGCGGGCGTCATCCGCCACGGCGCGAAGATGCTGTACGCCTACTCCGAGGCGACGGTGCCGAAGATCACGGTGATCCTGCGCAAGGCGTATGGCGGCGGCTACATCGCGATGAATTCGCGCCACCTCGGCGCCGATTTCAACTTCGCGTGGCCCTCGGCCGAGATCGCCGTCATGGGCCCGGAAGGCGCGGCCAACATCATTTTCAAAAAGGAAATCGAGGAGGCCGAAAACCCCGTCGAGATGCGCCAGAAGAAAGTCGCCGAGTACAAGGAGAAGTTCGCCAATCCCTACGTGGCCGCCTCCAAGGGCTACATCGACGCCGTCATCGAGCCGTCCGAAACGCGGCATCTGTTGGTCCACGCGCTCGAGCTGAGTGCCAACAAGGTGGATAATCGCCCCCCGAAGAAGCACGGCATCCCGCCCTTTTAACCCCCGGACCCTGCAATCATGTTTTCTCCAAAACAACGCGATCTGCCGACATTGCAGATCGAAGAAGGCACGTATTTCACCCGTCTCACGAAGAAATTCCAGGGACGGGAAAAATGGGAGCGCCCCGATCCGCGGGAGGTGCATTCGTTCATCCCGGGCATGGTCGTCCGGGTCGTGGCGCAGGCCGGCGAGCGGTTGTCTGCCGGGGCGCCGATCCTCACCTTCGAGGCGATGAAGATGGAAAACACCCTCACGATGCCCTACGATGGCGTGGTGCGGAAGATCTTCGTCAAAGTGGGCGAGGTCTTCGCGAAGGATGTCATCCTGGCCGAAATCGATAGCCCCTAGGCGGGAAAATCCGAAATTCGAAATCCGAAATCCGAAACAAATTCTAAAAATAGAAAAAGGATTTTAACCGCGAATAGACGCGAAGCGGCGCGAATCGAATATCGAATTAGCGAAGATTAGCGTGAATAGGCGGTTTCCATGACGGTCGGTTTAATCCGTGGTCCCTGCCGCGCTTTTGAGGTTCAAATTTAGGCCTTCGAATTTGTTTCGGATTTCGAGTTTCGGATTTCGAATTTCTCTCCGGGCGCGTCGGTTCCGAAATATTTCCGTCGCGCCAGCCGCCAGGCGGTGACGATAAACGCCGTGAGCGGGATCGCCAGCACCAGGCCGAGGAGGCCGTCGAGCGCCGTGCTCCAGAAGAAGATCGCCACAATGATCGCGACCGGGTGCAGCCCGGTGCGATGGCCCATGATCTGTGGCGTCAGGAACCACCCCTCGATGTTTTGTACCACGATTTTCACGAGCAGCACGAGGCCGACGAGTTGCCAGCCGCCGCCCGGCTGGAAAAACGCGAGCGGCAGGGTGACGGCCAGGCCGATGATCGTGCCGAGATAGGGCACGATGTTGAGTACGCCAATGGCGAGGCCGAGGAAGAGGGCAAATTTCAGGCCCACGAGCGTAAAGCCGAACGCCAGCAGCACACCCATGATGAGCCCGATCAGCAGTTGCCCGCGGAAGAACGACACCACGATGGCGATGAATTCACGAGCGAGAAACACCACGTCGGCACGGGTCTCCGGGGAGAGGAAGGGCAGGTGCTCGCCGAGTCTGGCGGTGGGCTCGCCGCGCGAGAGCAGGAGGAAAAACAAGTAGATCGGGATGATCGCGAGGTGCGTGGCGAAGCTGAAGACGGCGAGCACGCCGCCGCCCGCAGTCTTGAGCGAGGGGATCGTCTGCGCCAGCCACTCCCGGCCCTCGGTGGTCAGCGAATCGACCACCTGCCGCACGGTCGGATTGGCGAGCTGGCGCCGGGCGAAATCGATCCAAGCGGGGTAATGGAGGTGCACATAGTTCGTGGCATTGGCCCAGTAGGTCGGCAGGAACGCGACGAAATCGACCACCTGGGCCACGAGCGACGGCACGACGAGCACGAGCAGCCCGACGACGGCGAGCAGAAACAACCCGAAGAGCAGCCCGACGGCGGCGAGCCGGCGCAGGCCGAGGCGGCGTTCCAGCAGATCGACGGCCGGGCGCAGGATCAACGCGAGGATGCCGGCGACGGCGAGCGGCCAGAGCACACCGGAGAAGTAGGCGGTCAGCCGGCCCAGGACGGTCAAAGACAAGACGCAGAGGACCACGATGGCGACGACCGCACCGAAACTCAGGGCAAAACCTACGAGCTTGCGCTGCGAGTCGGAGAGCAGGCGGGGCGGAGATTCGGCGGCCATGGGGAGCATGTAACGCGGCCGCCTCGCCGGCTTCGAGCCAAATTGCCGACCGGCCGACTTTGGGGACGAAAATCAGAATTGGAGAGACCGACTGCCCGAAAACATGGGCGAAGTCTTGGCGGAGAATGTCAGTGGGGCCGAAATCGACAATACCCAGGCAGGGAAAATTCGAAATCCGAAACTGGAAACCCGAAATAAATTCAAAGAGCGGAAAATTCGAATACTGAAACGCGACGCCGACGCCCGGTCGATTCAGGGTTCGTCCTGTGGTTTTCCGCATGTTTCGAGTTTCGGATTTGTTTCGGATTTCGGAATTTGGAATTCGGATTTCTTCCCGGGGTTGTTTTCCCCTTGCATTTCTAGGGGAGCCGGTTTTGCCTGCCCCCTAGAACAACTATGGGTACAAATTCACAACCGAAAATCGACCTGCTTCAAGGCACTCTCGATCTCCTGATCCTGCGGGTGCTCCAGCCGGGTCCCCAGCACGGCTGGGGCATTGCCCAACGGATCCATCTCCTGTCCCAGGAAGCTCTGCGCGTCGAGGAGGGTTCGCTTTATCCGGCGCTCCATCGCATGGAGAACAAGGATTGGATCGAAGCCGAATGGGGTCCGTCGGAAAACAACCGCCGCGCCAAGTTCTACCGCATCACTGCCGCCGGCCGCCGGCAACTGGAGGCGGAGCGGGAGGGCTGGTTTCGCCTGACTGAGGCGATGGCTCAAGTCCTCAACTCCGCCTCATAGCGGACTGCCTCCCGTGCCACGATTCCACCGGCTTCGCCTTCGGTTGCGCGCCTTGTTCGGCCGGTCCCGGCTGGACGAGGAGCTGGCGGAGGAGATGCGTTTCCACGTCGAGATGGAAATCCAGCGCCACCTCGACGCGGGGCTGCCGCCCCGCGAGGCGCGCAGGGCGGCGCTGCGACGGTTCGGCGGATTTGACCAGTTGCGCGAGCGCAGCCGCGACGAGTGGAGCTTCGTGGCACTCGAGCTTTGGTGGAAGGATCTCCGGTCGGCCGTCCGTTCGCTCGGCCGGTCGCCGGGGTTCACCGCATTCACACTGCTGTCGCTCGCCCTGGCGATGGGCCTCGGGGCGACGGTTTTCAGCCTGGTGGATCCGATCCTGTTCCGGCCACTACCATTGCGGGAGCCGCAACAGTTGGTTACCCTGTCCGAAGTCTTGACGGAGGTCCCCGCGGGTTTCGCAAAACTGGCAATGAACGTTGCTTATGCGGATTTTCGGCACTGGCGGGAACGGAACCACGTTTTCGCCGACATGGCTGTGTTCGTGGCCGAGGAGGTTACCTGTGCGACCACCGGGCAGACGGAAGCGCTCGAGGGGGCGCGGATCTCCGCCGGTCTGTTTGCGATGTTGGGGGTGCAACCCGTGCTGGGGCGCGATTTCGCGGAGCGGGACGAGCGGGCCGGCGAACCGGCGTCGGTGATTATCGGATACGATTTGTGGCGGCGAGGTTTCGACGCCGATTCCGCGATCGTCGGCCGGAGCATCGTGGTGGACGGGCGCCCCCGGACCGTGATTGGCGTGATGCCGGCGGGGTTCGGTTTTCCGAGCGTTGCCCAAATTTGGACTCCGCTGGTGGTGCCGTCGCCGGAGAATACGCACGGCCGATTCGCATTTAAATGCATCGCGCGTTTGAAGCCCGGAGTGACGCTAGAGCTCGCCCGCCGCGACCTGGCAACGATCGGCGAGGCGATCGCGCGGGAGCATCCGCAGACCAATGCTCATGTTGCGGTGTGGGTGCAGTCGTTCAACAAGACGGCGCTGGGATCGTTCGCTGCTCCCAGTCGGACGCTTCTGGGGGCGGTGGGGCTCGTGAATTTGGTGGCGTGTCTCAACGTGGCGAGCCTGCTTCTGGCGCGCGGTCTCAGCCGGCACCGCGAATTCGCCGTGCGGGCCGCCCTCGGCGCCGGCCGCTGGCGCGCCATCCGCCAACTGTTTCTCGAGTGCGCAGTGTTGAGTGCAGCGGCGGGCATTCTCGGTTTCTTCCTGTCTTTCGCCGGATTGAAAACGGTCTTTTTGCTGGTGCCGGACGAAGTTTCATTTCATCCCTTTCTGCTCCAGTTCGAGATCGGCTTGCGCGTTTTTGGATTTACCGCCGGGATGGCGTTGGTGTCCTGTCTGGTTGCCGGTTTGGTATCGGCCGGGCAGGCGATGCGAAGCGATGTGCTTCCCGGTTTGAAGGAGGCGGGTTCTAACTCCGTGTCCGGTCGGCGGCAGCGCCGCTGGCGCGGATTGCTCGTTACCGCCGAGGCGGCCGGTGCCGTGGTGTTGCTGAGTATCGCCGGTTTGATGGTCCGGACGCTCCGGAACCTCGAACGGGTGGATCTGGGGTTCGATGCCCGTCGAGTGATCGGATTTCATGTTATCTCGCTGCCGCCCGACCAGTACGGTACGGCGCCGCAACAAGCCCGTTTCTACGACACCGTCTGCGCCGAGCTCGCGAAGCTTCCCGGCGTACGGTCGGTGGCCGTCGCCGCTCCGGTACCGTTGGAAATGTTGCAGGGAAGTCAGAGTTCCAACCAGTTCGTCGTCGAAGGGCAGCCGCTTTTGCGGAAGGAGGAGCAACCGTTTGCCGAGTTCGCCACGGTATCGCCCGGGTACTTCGGCACGCTGAAAATACCGCTAGTCCGGGGGCGCGATTTCACCGCGGCAGACAACGCCGATGCGCCGCCGGTCGCGATCGTCGACACCGCTTTCGCGCGCCGGGTCTTCGGTCGCACGAATCCACTGGGCCGGCGCGTGAAGTTTGACGCGAAGGCCGCCGATGATGGATCCCAACCGTGGCGGGAAATCGTTGGGGTGGTCGCCGAGGTGAAACGCAATGACGTGATGGATGGCGAGGCGCGACCCGGTTTCTTTCTCCCACTGGCCCAGTGTCCGCGGTCGCGAATGTCCGTCCTCCTGCGCACGGCCGATGGCGATCTCGCCGGTTTGATGCCGCAGGTGAGGGAGACCATGCTCGGAATCGATGAAACCGTCGCCCTTTACCGGCCGTTTTCGTTGTCGGAAAGCGCCCGGCGTTCGTATGCGGGCAATCGCATTATGGGTCAATTGCTGGCGGTGTTTTCGAGTTTCGCCTTGCTGCTGGCGGGCGCGGGAATCGCCGGCGTCGTGGCCTTCACGGTCGCCCAGCGCACGCACGAAATCGGCGTTCGTCTCGCCCTTGGGGCGACGAGCGGGGATGTGCTCCGGTTGATCGTCGCCCAAAGCATGCGACCCGTGGTTCTCGGCCTGGTCGTGGGACTCGGAGCCAGCGTGGCGTTGTCGCGATGGTGGGCGAACCTGCTTTATGGCGTTGGCCGCAACGATCCGATCACCCTGGCGATCAGCGCCGCAGTGCTGGGCGGCGTCGCGTTGGTGGCGTCGTATCTTCCGGCCCGCGGTGCTACGCGGGTCGATCCCCTGACCGTTCTTCGCGCGGAGTGATTCAAGAAAATGCGTCCGATCAAATAATCTCAATCCACGGTCCCCAGTAGGCAACGGTCTCCACCGTTGCGGCGTCGAGTTTCGAGTCTGAAGGCCCGGCCCGGCCTTTCAGGGCGGAGCTTTGTCGTACGGGACCGGGGCGTAGCTTCCTGGGCCCCATCATTTCCTTTCCGCCAGACTCGCTTCCCACCGGAAAAACCCGGGCGGAGCGAGACGGCCAAACCACAACGAATCCGAATAAACAAACCATGAATACGATCACAAAACTGGCTGCTTGCGCAGCCTTCATCCTCATCAGTACGCCGACCTTCGCCGATGGCTTTGTCCGCCCGCTGGTGGAGTTCATCTCCCCCCACGAGGAGGGCTATTCCACCAAGGCGGGTGCGGGCGTCGCCGTGGGCACGCTGTTCGGCCCGCAGCGCCAACACGAGATCAGCTTCGAATGCGCGGGCACGCGATGGAACACCGCCCAGGTAACATCAGCCGGCGTCGCGGCGGTGTCCGAGCGCTTCGTGTCCTGTCTTCTCAACTACCGGTACCACTTCGGCCCTGCGACCGCCCCCGTCCGGTTCTTTGCCGGTCCGGCCCTCGGCGTGACGAACAACTCCATCGACTTGGCCTGGGTACGATCGTCAGGCGTGGCGGCGGGACGGGCCTCGCCGTGGAGCTTCACGTGGAGCGGCTCGGCCGGGATCGGATTCAAGCTCACGGAGAAGATCGAGCTCGATGCCGGTTACCGATTTCTGCACGTGCAGTCGTACAATACTATCATTGCCGGATCCGCCTACCTGGGCAGAGCGAGCGAAGCCGACGTGTTCTACGCCGGTGTCGGATTCAGGTTCTAATCCTGCCGCCGAGCGGAAACACAAATCTATCAAAAAAAATCCATGATAACGAAATTCCGCCAGCAAACGCCGCGAGACTCAAAAAAAACCACGCTGGGGCGAAATCGGCAAATCGGCCTTGCATTCCGCGGACGGTTTGCGGCGATTCGCCGGGCTGGAACGACCATTCGCCGAATCGGTCTGGCCGCAGTGCAACGGTCGAATCAATCGACGGGCATGCGAGACTTCATTACCGAACGCCGCGAAACGCGGAAGAGCCTGGATGTCGCGAAAACGCGAACAGCCGCGGACGTCGTCACCAAACTGAAACTGCCTGCCTCCCTCCGGCAACGAACGCGGGGTGAAGGGTTCCTGGCCCGGACGGTGTTATCCTCCGTTGCCATGCCCCATTCCCGATTTTTGCTGGCCGGTCTCCTCACTCTCGGCGCGATCGCGCCGCTTCGCCCGTGCACGACCTTCAATCTGGTCGACAGCGTGAACAACGTCTTTGGGAAAACCTACGATTTTTCCGCCGCCGATGGGCGCGTCATGGTGAACCGACGCGATCTCCAAAAGAGCGCCTTTGCCACCAACTCGGGGCTGCGCTGGGTCTCGCGTTTCGGCAGTCTCACGTTCAACCAGTTCGGCCACGAATTTCCGAACGGTGGCATGAACGAGGCCGGGCTCGTGGTGGAGCTGATGGAGGCGGAGGAGGCCTGCCAGTACCCGACCGATGCGCGGCTGGGCCTCACCGAGCTGCAGTGGATCCAATACCAGTTGGATTGCTCCGCCAGCGTGGAGGACGTGTTGGCCAGCGATAAGCGGATCCGGATTCAGGCCGGTTCGTTCCCGATCCATTTCCTCGTCGCGGATCGTGCGGGCCACTGCGCCGCGATCGAGTTCCTCGGCGGACAACTCGTCTGTCATACCGACAGCACTCTTCCAGTGGCTGCGTTCTCCAACCATACCTACGACACCTCGCTCGCGTATGCGGCCACGACTTCGCCGGAAAGGGCCGATCACGTCTCCTCCCTCGGACGTTTCGTGCAGGCGGCGGCCTCCGTCCGCAACTTCACGCAGGCACATGTGGCGGATCCGATTGCCTATGCATTCTCCGCGCTGGACAATGTGAATCAACCCAACTGGACGCGGTGGAGCATCGTTTACGACCTCGGCAACCGATGCGTTTACTTCCGCACGTTGCCGGCTTCTTCACTCAAGCAGATCCGGCTCGACGCGCTCGATTTCCGACCCGGCGCGCCGATTCGGACGATGGATATAAACGCGAACACCACCGGCGAAGTCACTCCGCAGTCGATCTATTCCGCCGCCGACAACCTTGCCGTCATCACTTCGGTGTATCGGCAGACCCCGGGATTGGCGGCGTACTATTCCTTGGCGTCGATGCAGCTCCAGGCCGCTTATCCCGACTCGGTCGTGCCGGCATTGCTGCCGTTGGTCGTCGCGCCACCGGCGAGCCAACATGTGGCGCCGGGTGGAACCGCCAACTTCAGCGTGGTGGCGGATACTGGCGACGGCACGCTGACCTATCAATGGCGCAAGGACGGCGCGGCCATCGCCGGGGCGACGAACGCGACCCTGACGGTGGCAAACGCCCAAGCCGCCAACATGGGTTTCTACTCGGTCACGGTCGCCAACAGCAGCGGTTCGGTCGATTCGGATGTGGCGATCCTCACGGTCAACGCCGGTCGCAGCCGCTTGACTGGTCTGTCCACGCGCGGGTTTGTACCGTCGGGCGGCTCCCTCACTCCCGGATTTTTTCTCCGCGGCAGCGGTCGCAAATCGCTGATCGCCCGCGCCGTGGGCCCGACGCTTGGCAGCTTCGGCGTCGCCGGCGCGCTGGGCGACGCGAAGATGGACCTGATCCCGTTGGGCGGTGCGACGCCGCTGTTGACCAACGACGACTGGGGCACCAACGCCGACCTGCCGTCGCTGCGCGCCGCCATGCCGTTTCCTCTGGCCGAGGGATCGAAGGATGCCGCCGCGCTGGCCACGTTGTCCACCGCGACGAGCTACGGCTATACCGTACGGATTGTGCCCAGTGGCGCCGCCACCGCTGGCATTGCGCTGGCGGAAGTGTACGACCTCGACGACGCCACCTCGCCGGTGCAGTTTGTCAGCCTCTCGACGCTCGGTTTCACCGGCCCGGGAGAAAACGTCCTCACGTCCGGCTTTATCATCACCGGCGACGGGCCGAAGCAACTGCTGATCCGGGCGGTGGGGCCGACGCTGGGCGTCGCGCCGTACAACGTGCCGGGCGTGCTGGCCGATCCGCAGTTCAAGGTGATCCCGCTGGGCAAGGATTTCGCGGTGGCGGCCAACGACAGTTGGGGCGGCACGGCGGCGTTGCAGGCGGCATTTGCGCAGACGTACGCGTTTGCGCTGCCGACGAACAGCAAGGACGCGGCCGCGATCGTGCGCCTGCCGCCGGGCGGCTACACCGTGCAGGCCAGCGGCGTGGGCGACACCACGGGCAACGTACTCGTCGAAGTGTACGACATGGATCCGTAGCGGGAAGGTCACTTTGCCGCATCCCGGTGCGCCGATCCTCACCCAAACCGGCGAAGCCGGAACCAGGAACTTCGCCGGGAAATCCGAAATCCGAAACTCGTACCGAGGCCTCAGGCCGACAGTTCGACAATTCGAAACAAATTCGAAAGGGGGAAATTCGAATACCGGAACGCGGCGCTGAATACCACAGGGCCGATTTCCGGTTTGCTCCCCGATTTTCTGTCTTTTTCGAGTTTCGGATTTGTTTCGGATTTCGGATTTCGGAATTCGGATTTCTTTCTAGGTGCCATCACTTTAGGTTTGCGGCTGCCTCGTAAGCTTTTACTAATGCGGAGCGAATGAAGCCGAATCCCCGACCCAGCAAAACGGCGATCCTCACTGGTCTCTGCGCAGGCCTATGGATCGTTGCGTCCCATCAACTGATCGCGGCCACCAATCCGCCGCAGCCCTTGCTCAACGAATGGATCGATGTCAGCGGAGATTTTCGCGATTTCTCGAACACGTACTATCTCGCCGACCGGCTCGCCAGCTTCGATCCGGCCACGCACTCCGGGAAGATCATCTATCAGCGTGCGGAGTACGCGACGCGGCAGGCATTCGACAACATGCTGGCCGTGATCCGGCCGGTGCCGGCGAACGAGTTTCCGACCAACGAATACGAGGCCAGCCCGGCGCTGCCGTTCGCCATCGAATTCGTTTCGCCCCGGACGCTGCGTATTCGCGCCACCAGTGGACCGCAGTTCACCAAGGCCGCCTCGCTGATGCTGGCCGGGCCGGTGCCCAAGGACGACTCATGGAAATACACGAAGATCGAAGGCGGCCACCGTTACGCCAGCGCGGCCGGCTCGATCACGATCGTCGAGAAACCCTGGCACCTCGTAATCCGCGACGCGCAGGGCAAACTGCTGACGCAGACGAATCACGACACCGACAACGGCTCCACCTTCACGCCCATCCTGCCGTTCTCGTTCGTGCGCCGGGCGGCGGATTATTCGCGCAGCATGAATGCGGCGTTCACGCTGTCGCCGGGCGAGAAAATCTTCGGCTGCGGCGAATCGTTCACCGGTTTGGACAAGCGCGGACAAAAGGTCGTGCTGTGGGCCGACGACGCGAACGGTGTGCAGAACCAGGGGATGTACAAACCGATCCCGTTTTTCCTGAGCAACCGCGGCTACGGCATGTTCATGCACACGACCGCGCCGATCACGTGCGACTTCGGCAACTATTTCAGCGGGGTCAATTCGCTGATGCTGGGCGACGACGAGGCGGACTTGTTCGTGTTCCTGGGGTCGCCCAAGGAAATCCTCGACGAGTACACGAAACTCACCGGCCGATCGCCGATGCCGCCCCTGTGGTCGTTCGGGCTGTGGATGAGCCGTTGCACGTATTCCGCCGAGCAGGAGGTCCGGGACGTTGCGGCGAAATTGCGCGCCAACCAGATTCCGTGCGACGTGCTCCATCTCGACACGGGCTGGTTCGAGACCGACTGGCGCTGCGATTACCAGTTCTCCACGTCGCGGTTCAAGGACCCGTTGAAGATGATTCAGGATTTGAAGAGCGACGGCTTCCACATCTCGCTCTGGCAACTGCCGTATTTCGTGCCGAAGAACACCCTGTTCGCCGAGCTGGTGGAAAAGAACCTGGTGGTGCGCGACGCCAAGGGCAACCTGCCGTACGAGGATGCCGTGCTGGATTTCTCGAATCCGGCCGCGGTGACGTGGTACCAGGCGAAGCTCGCCAGTCTGCTGAAGATGGGCGTCGGCGCGATCAAGGTGGACTTCGGCGAGGCGGCGCCGAACAACGGGCTCTATGCCTCGGGCCGCACCGGTTTCTACGAACACAATCTCTATCCACTGCGCTATAATCAGGCCGTCGCCGAAATCACCCGGCAGACCACCGGCGAAAACATCATCTGGGCCCGCAGCGCGTGGGCGGGCAGCCAGCGTTATCCGATCCACTGGGGCGGCGACGCCGAGAACACGGACGACGGCATGGCCGCGGAGTTGCGCGGCGGATTGTCGTTCGGCGTCAGCGGATTTTCCTTCTGGAGCCATGACGTGGGCGGTTTCGTGGCCAAGGCGACGGAAGACCTTTACCGCCGCTGGCTGGCGTTCGGCGTGCTGACCTCGCACACGCGTTGCCATGGCGCGGTGCCGAAGGAGCCGTGGAATTACAGCGCCGCATTCGTGAAGGATTTCCGGGCCATCGATGAACTCAAGTATCAGCTCATGCCGTACGTCTACGCCCAGGCGAAGGATTGCTCCGAGCGCGGGCTGCCCATGCTGCGGGCGCTGTTCGTCGAATATCCCGACGACCCGGGTTCCTGGCTGGTAGATGACGAATATCTTTTCGGCTCCAGCATCCTCGTCGCCCCGCTCATGCACGAGGGCGGCACCGGCCGCGACGTGTATCTGCCTCCCGGCGCGTGGATCGATTACCAGACCGGCAAGAACTACGCCGGCGGCTGGCAGAAAATCGAGGCGGGCGCTCTGCCCGTGGTGATGCTCGTGCGCGACGGCACGGTGCTGCCGCACATCAAGCTCGCGCAATCCACGATGCAGCTGGACTGGACGAAGCTCGACCTCGTGGTGTTCGCCAAGGACGCCGCCACCGCGAAGGGGCTGATCTGCCTGCCGGCGGACAACAAGCTGGTGGAAGTCGCACTGACGCGGCAGGGCAACGCCTTCAAACTGACCAGCGACCCGCTGGCCGGCAAAGTGGCGTGGTCCATCCGGCCGTCGGCGGGACAATAAGTCCGAGCCAAACTTTTCCCAGCGCACGCTTCATGTTTTTGGTGAAACGCGCATGCCTGAACCTAAAACGAGCAGAAGGGTTAACCGCTAATGCACGCTAATCTCCGCTAATCAAAAGAATGTGCGCAAAACCGTATCGACCTACGGCCACCGTTGGGGTGGCGGGGACAAAACCGGCCATGCCTTTTCCATTAGCGTCAATTAGCGAAGATTAGCGGTTCAGCTTCCGTTTCCGGGCTTAATTTTCCAGAGTCCGCCGCGACGACCCTTTACCCTCAAAGTTATCCACGAAATATGAAAGCAACCGCGGTCCGGTTTTTCGTGGGCTTGGCCCTCCTGCTGACGGTCACCAAAGCAAAGGCCGCGGAGGAATACTCCTTGCGCGACGGTACGCTCTGGAACGGAAGCCGCCTCGTATTGCAGAAGGTCCCTTCCGGTTTCGCCTTCGTGGCAAACCCGGCCGGCGCGGGCGCGGAGAAACCGCCGCGCGTGGTTGAGACCGAAGGCAAGCCGTTCGCGTTCAAACACGATGTCGCGAGCGGTCGCCTTTCGGCCACCCTGCCCGCCGCCGGCAAGCAAACCGTCACGCTGCGCTGGTCAAGGAAATGAGTTCGAAAACAAGGAACCAATGAAAATGAAACCTACGAACCTCGGAATGATCCTGCTGGCGTTGGTGTGCCTTCACACCGTCGGCCTGGCCCAGAACACCAACACGCCAGCGCAGACCG